>WLWF01001959.1_pt1 | contig 15703 bp, 30 predicted proteins | sample 6718331 | NCBI WGS metagenome assembly WLWF01 (sample SAMN12718692, study PRJNA515312) | sponge metagenome | isolation source: marine sponge | host: Mycale hentscheli | place: New Zealand: South Island, Marlborough, Capsize Point | collected 2003-05-01
TCCTGACATTGTACCTGTTATAGAAGATCAAATAAAACAAATAGAAAAAGAGAAGAATAAGATAATAGAAGCTCAAGCTGTAATAGACAATAAAGCACAAGCTCAAGATATAGTAGATAATGAAGCAGAAGCAAAAGGTATTATAAATGAACAGGATAAAAAAGAAGACAAACAAACGCAGTGTAAAGAATCAATGGCACAAAGAGAAGATGAAAGTAGCGCAAGTCATTTTAGTAAAAGACCATGAGTTCTGTTTACCCCCTGTTATTTAACGAACGTACCATATCAATAAGATAGCAAGTGCTTAATATAGGATATATTGGTGTAAGTGATTATCATAAAAATCGCAAGTAAAAGACTAATAATAGATGTTGAGGGTGAATTGGTAGAAGATGTTCTAGAAAATATGACGGGAGTGATAGTCATATAACTAATAATAAGCATGCCAAATGTGGGGAGACAGTAATAGAAGAAAGTAAAAAGTGCGGTGTAATGTTCACGTGGTAAGAAATCATTTTCATAGGGAAAGATGATGGTTGATATGGAAAATAAAATGAAGAGTTGTTGCTTTTTTGAGTAGGTGTTGAAATGTTGTACTAGGTATACCAAAGGCATAAAGAATAAAATTAAATAATTATTGAAAAGGATTAAATTATGCCTACATTAATGCCATTAAGAGATTATGACGATCATGATGTAATCAACTTGTTTGCTTACAGCGGGGCCGTCTCGAATGGTGTAGTTGCTAACGCAGGTACACTCGTGGCCATCCAAGGTGACGGTTGGAGAAATAGCGTAGCTGCCTCTGGTAGCCAAGCTCTTGACCCTCTCGCTGACCTAGGTGGTTCAGTCGGTGCTAGTTTCAACAACACTGTATCCGAAAGATACAACGTTGGAGCCAAGCTTATTCCATCTACTGCTACAGTAAGACCAAACGGTATGCTTCTTTATGATGTACGTGAAGAAGACGAGAATGGTGAAAAGCTTATCTACAACCCACGTAAAGCCGCTGAAATGGGCGTTACAGTTAGTGGTCAAGCTTCCCCAATCATTACTAAAGGTACTTTCTTGTACAGCGGTGCCACACTCGCAACAGCCGCTCCAAAAGCTGGCGCACCTATTTACGCTACAGCTGCTGGTGAGATGACCACAGGAACTAATGCTACTACTCTTAACAGAGTTGGTATGGCTTTGGGTTCTAAGGACCAAAACAATCACATCTTAATTCACCTTGACGTTGCTGCGGGTGTGAGAGAAACAGCTTCCTTCCCGAAGGCTGGTAACTAAAACATTTAGCTCCGAGGATATTTAAATGAAATTAAAATTAAAGCAGAAGAACTTGGTTTGTCTGTAGAGGAAGTATATCCAGATTATGAAAGACATATAGAATTGATACAATACATTAAAGATGCTGATGAGCAATTTCAAGCTAATAAAGATAGATTTGATCAATTTAAACCTTAATTAATTAATAAATAAATAAATATGAAAACAACAGAGATGTTATCTAAGATTAAAGCTCTATTGAATGCTAATACTAAATTAGCTCAACAGACTTTAGACAATGGTACAATTATCGAGGCTGAGTCTTTTGAGGCTGGGCAGTCTGTTTTTATTGTTACTGAGGATGAGCGTGTAGCACTACCTATCGGAGAATACAAGTTAGAGGATGGAAGTACTCTAATTGTAGAGGAAGAGGGTGTTATTGCATCTATCTCAGCCGAAACTCAAGCAGAGGAAGAGGAAGAGGAAGTAAAAGTAGAGGCAGAAGATGAGGTAATTGAAACAGAAGTACCAGAAGAGATAGCTCCAGAAGTGGAAGCTATTGTAGAAGCAGTAGTAGAGGTTATAGCACCAGCTATTGAAGAGGTAAAAGAAGAGCTTAAGAAACTTAAGAAAAAGTTTGAGGACTCTTATGAGAAAAAAGAAGATAAAGAGGAGAAAAAAGAGGAGATGTCTAAAAAGTTTAAGCATAGTCCAGAAAGAAAAGCCTCTAAAAAACAAGAGATTAAATTCTCTACTAACAGAGCAGAAACTACGTTAGATAGAGTATTAAAACAACTAAATAAATAAAAAAATGAAAAAAAGATTTAATTTTGCTGATGCGGACAATTCAATGACTGATCCTATCAGCACTACGTATGCTGGAGAATTTGCTGGTAAGTATATTTCTGCAGCGTTATTGAGTGGTAAGACTCTAAATGATGGAGCTGTCACTGTAAAACCTAATGTAAAGTACAAAGAAGTAATTAAGAAACTAGATGTAGGTAATGTTATTGCCGATGCTACTTGTGATTTCGATTTTACTGCTGATACTTTAGAATTAACGGAGCGTATTCTTACGCCAGAGGAATTTCAAGTAAACTTACAGCTTTGTAAAAAAGACTACAGATCGGATTGGGAAGCTGTGGCTATGGGTTATTCGGCATTTGATAACTTACCTCCAGCTTTTAGTGATTTCTTGATTGGTCAAGTAGCTTCTAAAGTAGCTGAAAAAACTGAACAAAATATCTGGGGTGGAGTAAATGCTACTGCTGGAGAGTTTGATGGGTTTACTACTCTTATGAGTGCTGATGCTGATGTGAATGATGCTTCTAACTTAGTAGGTGGAGTAGCTGCTACTTCTTTTACTAGTGCAAATATTATCGAGCTACTAGGAAACGCTATAGACTCAGTGCCTAGTGCTGTATATGGGAAAGAAGATTTAACTATCTATGTACCTACTGTTGCGTTACAGGCTTATGTAAGAGCTTTAGGTGGATTTGGTGCTTCTGGACTAGGAGCAGCTGGTACAAATGATCAAGGAACTCAGTGGTATAATCAAGGTAATGCTCTTTCTTTTGAGGGTATTAAAGTACAACACGCACCGGGTATGCCAACTGACCATATTGTAGTAGGAGAGGCTTCTAACTTATTCTTTGGTACAGGATTGCTTTCTGACCATAATGAAGTACGTCTCGTAGATACAAGTGAGACTCTAGGAGATCAAAATGTAAGAGTAATTATGCGTTTTACTGCTGGTGTGCAGTATGGTATTGGTAGCGATTTAGTGCTTCTTACTTTAGCATAAGAAATAGAATATTAACATATTAAGAGGGTGGGTTGGAATAGTCTTACCTACCCTTTTTCTTTAAAAATAAAAACGAATGGCTTGTAATTTAACAACTGGTCGGTCAGTACCTTGTAAGGATAGCGTTGGTGGTATTCAAGCAGTTTACTTTGCAGATTTTGGGACTATGGGAGCTTTAACAGTTACTTCTGGGGAGGTTACTGCTTTTGCTGGTACTCCAGACTTCTTTGAATTTGATGTAAAAGGAAACTCTAGCTTAGAACAAACTATTACTGCATCTCGAGAGAATGGGACTGCTTTCTATGAGCAAACTCTTAATCTGACTTTGACTAAATTAGATAAAGCTACTCAAGAGGAACTTATCCTTATTGTAAAGGCTAGACCTCACGTGGTAGTGAAAGATTATAATGGAAATTATTTAATGATAGGTGCTACTTATGGAGCTGATGTTTCTGGGGGTACTATCGTTACTGGTGCTGGAATGGCGGACTTGAGTGGCTTTACGCTTACTTTAAGTGGTCAAGAGACTCTACCAGCTTACTTTGTAGATGCAACTGCTTTTGAAGCGTTAATTGATGTTACACAAATTAATCCATAATAATAAAAATGGTTTATGAAAGAGGGGTACTTTATAGTACCTCTTTTTTTTTGCACAAATTTTAGTAATACTACGTTATTATAGTATGAAGATTATAGGAACTAGTGGGACTAAAACTTTTAAGGTAATTCCTAGACAGTATGTAGATGGTCAGATACAAGTAAAACTGACTAATGAAAGTACTAAAGGGGTAGTAACTGTATCAGCTACTGCTTCAACAGACCACGATTATATGAGTTTTGAGGCTGTTTTTGGTACACTTAAAAAGGATGTATACTATACTATGGATGTATTACTCTTTGGTACTAGTACAGTGATATATAAAGATAAAGTATTCTGTACAGATCAAACTGTAGACCAGTCTAATAATGACTACTATACAGTAAATGAGAATGAGTACACTACAGAGGATAGTTATGATAATGATTATATAATAATATGAGTATAAAAATAGTAAACTTAAGCACTTATACTACTCCAGAGATAAAGGAGTATAAGAATAAAGATTGGGTATCGTATGGTGCTGATAATGATTATTACCAATTTTTGATAGATAGGTATAATGGAAGTCCTACTAACAATGCCTGTATTAACGGTATTAGCCAATTAATATTTGGTAAGGGATTAGATGCTACAGACAGCAGTCAGAAGCCTAATGAGTATGCACAGATGAAGTCTTTACTAAAGGATAGCTGTGTTAGAAAATTATCTTATGATCTAAAACTTATGGGACAGTGTGCTATGCAAGTTATTTATAACTCTAACCACACTAAAATAGTAGAGGTAGCTCACTTCCCTATAGAGACTCTTAGAGTTGGTAAAGCTAATGAAGATGGAGATATAGACTCTTATTATTATATGGCTGATTGGTCTGAGGCTAAGCCTAATGATGAGCCAGAGAGATTTAGTGCTTTTGGTACTTCTAGTGATGAGATAGAGATTTACTGTGTTAAGCCTTATAGAGCTGGGTATTATTACTATTCTCCTGTGGATTATCAAGGAGGTATACAGTATGCAGAGCTAGAAGAGGAGATAGCTAATTATCATCTCAACAATATTATGAATGGTTTGAGTCCATCTATGATGATATCGTTTAATAATGGTACGCCAGATGAAGAGACTCAAGAGATGATAGAGAGAAAGATTAGAGATAAGTTTTCTGGAAGCTCTAATAGTGGGAAGTTTATCCTCGCTTTTAACGACTCTAAAGAGAATGAAGCCTCAATAGAGCCTGTACAGTTAAGTGATGCTCATCAGCAGTATCAGTTTTTGAGTGAGGAGTCAATGCAGAAAGTAATGGTATCTCACAGGATAATCTCTCCTATGCTTTTAGGAATTAAAGATAAAACAGGACTAGGGAATAACGCTGATGAATTGGCTACAGCTTCTATCCTTATGGATAATACCGTAATTAAACCGTTTCAAGACCTTTTAATAGGTGCTTTTGAAGATATACTAGCCTTTAATGATATCGTGCTTAATATGTACTTTAAAACGCTTCAGCCGTTAGAATTTACAGACCTAGACAATGCTATGACTAAGGAGCAAGTAGAGGAAGAGACAGGGCAAAAGTTAAATACTCACTTAAAAGCTCCTTGTTGGGATGGATATGAGCAAATAGGTACTAAGATTAAAGATGGTAAAGAAGTACCTAACTGTGTGCCTCTAGAGGATATAGATAGAATGAAAGAGGACTTATATGAAGCTCTAGAAAATATAGAGGATGAGGACTTATCTGACTATGAGCTGATAGATGAGAGACCAGCTAATGAGTATGATGACCTTATACATAAAACTCTAAAGTTTGCTAGTGCAGTATCTAGCAGTCCTAATAAAGTTAGTGAGCAAGATACTAGTATTTTAAAGATTAGATATAAGTATACTGCTGGTAGGAGTACTGCTGGAGAGAGTAGAGACTTCTGTAAAAAGATGTTATCTGCTAATAAGGTATACAGAAAGGAAGATTTAGATAAGGAGAGTAGTGATAATAGTGAGTTAGCTCCAAAAGGAGAGTCAACGTATAATATTTGGTTATATAAGGGTGGCGTAAACTGTAGCCACTACTGGATGAGACAAACTTATCTAAGAAAGAATAATGAGAGAATATCTGTAGGAGAAGCAAGAGCTAAGATTATGGAGTTAGATCCTAGCCTTAGAAGTGAAGCTAGAATACCTACTAATGAGCCAGAGGTCGCACAGATAGCCTCTGCTAGAAATAACTATTGGAGAAAATAATATGGCTACAGTACTATTTATAAAAAGATCAGACTTAGTAAAAAACAGTATCATTGATGGTAATGTAGATACTGATAAGTTTATTTACTTTATTAAAATTGCACAGCAGATGCACGTACAGAATTACTTAGGGACTAAGCTCTATGATAAAATTACTAATGATATAGCTTCTGATACCTTAAGTGGAGATTATTTAAATATAGTAAACGAGTATATACAGCCAATGCTTATACACTTTGCTATGGTAGACTACTTGCCTTTTGCTAGTTATGAGCTAAAGAATGGTGGCTTAATGAAGCATACCTCTGAGAATAGCCAAAACGCTTCTAAAGATGAGGTAGACTTTTTAGTACAGAAACATAGAAACTTTGCTGATTTCTATACTAGAAGATTTATAGACTATATGAGCTTTAATACTAATTTATTCCCAGAATATAACTCAAATGTTAATGACGATATGTATCCAGATAAGGATGCAAACTGGGTAGGATGGGTGCTTTAATATGGAGTATAAAATAAAGAAAGAAAATCTTAAAAAGATTATTAAGTACATAAAGAAAAAAAAGACTAAGAAATGAGTTACGGAAGCATATATACTAGTACGTGGTGGGGTTATGTAGAGGAGAATGGCTATGGTGGAATTTATTATGACTTAACAGTATGATAAGTAAAGTAGCAAGTGCTAAACATACTAACAAGATAAACAGGCTTAAAGAAGCAAATCCTGTACATAAGGATAAAGTAGCTATAAATTGGAGGCACTATCATAGTGGTACTTCTACTTATACTATGTATGATACAGGAATGACTACTGCGTTTCCTTATGCTTATGGTACTATACCTGTGCCTTTTGATGCTTATGTTTCTAGCGTTACTATGACAGCAAATAAATATAGTAGCTATGGTACACCTACAGGAAGTAGTGCAACAGTATATGTGTATAAGGGTTATAATACTTTAGTAACTTCACAGAGTTTAAGCTATACAGGTAGTCAAGGAATGGTATTAACTTTTGATTTTGGTACTACTGCACCTATTGATGCAGATGATAAAATTACTATAAGATGGTATGCTAACGGAATTTGGAGGTATATGAATAGTACAACAATATTAACAGAAAGATAATGAGTAAACCTAAATTAGCACTAATACCAAGTGGATATAAAAGTGGTAAAGTATATTCTATTTTACCTAATGATGCTACAGGAGATTTTGACTTTACAAGACAGTCAATAGGTACAAGAGTACGCAAAGATGGTTTAATAGAGGAAGCTAAAACTGTAGGTAGTATTACTAATCTCATTTTAAATAGTGAAAATTTTAGTACAAATTGGACTAATTTCAATGGTGCATCTATTTCAACAGATCAAGCTCTTGCTCCAGATGGCACAAATACTGCTGATAAAATTGTATCAAATGGAACAAATTATAGCTTTACAAGACCTACAAGTAACATAACTGTAACAAACGCTAAGTATTATACTGCAAGTATATATGTGAAAGCAGATGTAGAAACTGTTGGATATATTAGATGTGATTATGGTACTTTAATTTATAATAGAAAGTTTGATTTAAGTGCTGGTACTTTAAGTACAGGCTTTGACAATACTGCAAACATTCCAGAAGCTGAAAGAATAGAGGAACTTGCAAATGGTTGGTATAGAGTTAGTATTACTGATGTAGTAAATACAGTATCTTTCGAAATGAGAATTTATTGTTCTGATGGTAGTGCTTCTAGTGGAGATAGTTTATTTCTTTGGGGTGCTATGGTTAGTGAGGGTGCTTTGTCTGATTACATAAAAACAGAGGGTAGTCAAGAAACTAAAACAGTAGAAACCTTTACAGATGTACCAAGATTAGATTGGTATAATAGCAACTGTCCTAGTTTACTTTTAGAGCCACAACGTACAAATCAGCTAGAGTACTCAGATGAGTTCGATAATTCAGTTTGGCTCAAAGATGACTTTACAGTTACAACAAACCAAAAAATTGCACCAAACGGAACATTGACCGCCGATGAAGTTTTTGAAAATTCCGCAACTTCAGCAAGGTTTTTATATCAAAATATAAGTGTAACGAGTGGTAATGATTATACTATAAGTTTTTTTGTTAAATACAATAGTATTCAATATTTACAATTAGCAAGCTCTACAGGTTTTAGTGGCTCGGAATATGTTAATTTTGATATAATAAATGGTACTATAACTAAAAACCCTTACAATACTGTTGCAAGTATAAAACAATATAGCAATAATTGGTTTAGAATATCTATAACTGAAACTTCAACTACTACTACAACAGGTAGAATGTTTTTTGCTTCAATACCATCAGGGACTTCAAATAGGTTAGCAGGTTATGAGGGTAATACTTCAAACTCTTTTTATTTATGGGGTGGTCAGATGGAACAAGGAACATATCCTACAAGCTATATAAAAACAGAAGCAAGTACAGTAACAAGATTAAAAGATTTATGCATAATTGATAACGCTAATAATTTGTTTGATATTACAGAGGGTACTTTTTTTATAGATGTAATACCTTTTGATGCTAATGCAAATCATTTTATTACTTTATCAGATGGCTCAAATGACAATAGAATACAGTTTGTTTTTAGAGGCAACGGAACTCAATATAATTTATTTATTGAAGCAGATGATACTTTTGTTTTAAGTAGAGATATATCAATTACTTTTGATATAAGAAACAAAATAGCAATCACTTTTAAACAAAATGAATTTAAAATTTATACAAATGGTACTTTGTCAGTTACTCAAACAAGCGGAAACGTACCTATCAATTTAGATAGATATAGTTTTTCAATAAGTGTTGGAGGCTCAGAATTTCAAGGCAAAGTATACGATACAAGAGTTTACGATAGAGTATTAACAGAAGCAGAAGCAATAGAATTAACAACACTATGATAAAGGTAGGCAAATATATATTTGATAGCGAGGAACAAGCTGAAACTAAAATAAAAGGTTTAGGAGTAGATGAGGATAATAACCCAACGCATAACCACGCAATAGTAAGACTTGGTCACGAAGTAATAGAAGAGGGTGAAACTGATGCAGATGGTAATGTAATTAAAGAAACTATACTTAGTGATAAGTATTTGATTGATGTAGTATGGAATGGTATAGAAGAGCATCCTTATGGTTGGAAGAGCTATGCAGTTACTCCTAGTGGAGAGCCTTTACATAACTTTTATGGTGTAGATTATTTAGAAAATAAAATGTAATGAGTGTACAAGATTTAAGGTTAGCGTTTTTTAATGCAATAAGTTTAGGGGTTAGTTTTACTGCAGTAGAGAATAGTCTAAAGATTATTTTACTAGTAGCTTCTATTGTATATACTATACAGAAGATATATGAAACTCACAAAAGAAAAAATGAAACTAACAAAGAACTTTGATCTAAAAGAGTTTGAGTGTAAGTGTGGCTGTGATATGCCTCTAGAAGTTTATGAGAATGTAATTAAACTAGCTGGAGAGTTACAGAAGCTAAGAACTTATGTAGATAGACCTATAAGAATTAATAGTGCTTATAGATGTGAGTCTCATAATACTAAGTATGGAGCTAAAACCTCACAGCACTTACTAGGTAAAGCTAGTGATGTGGTAATAGACAGCTTAAAACCAGCAGAAGTACATAAAATAATAAATGACTTAATAGATATGGGAGAGATGCTACAGGGTGGTTTAGGTTTATATGATACTTTTGTACATTACGATATAAGAAAGAGTAAAGCTCGTTGGGATGCCAGATAAAAAAAGCTATAAAGAAAGAAATGGTACTACTAGAATAGGGGATGCTCTAAGATGGTTAGTAAAACAGGGGAAAGAAGTAGCTCCAGAGATACTAGATATAGCTGGTAATATAACTGGTATAGAACAATTAAAAGACCTAGCATCTAAAATAGAGGGAGATACTAAACTCTCTGAGACTGATAAGCAAATACTACTAGAGGAGCTTAGGTATGATATGTTAGAGATGCAAGAGACTACTAAGAGATGGGTAGCTGATATGTCTAGTGATAGCTGGTTAAGTAAAAATATAAGACCTCTAAGTTTAGCTTTCTTAACTCTTAGCCTCTTTGTATACATAATATTAGATAGTGCCTTAGATGGCTTTAAAATAGCTTCTGGGTGGATAGATTTACTATCTAGTTTACTACTATTAGTTTATGGTGGCTATTTTGGTATGAGAAGTGCTGAAAAAATCACTAGGTACTGGAAAAAATAATTCAAGTGGAAAACATATGATATACTATATAGTATCTACTATATGGTATTACTATAGAGTTAATATATATATAATTTTCTATATAGTAATAGCTATATAGTATCTACTATAGAGTAGTATCTATATAGTACTATATAGTATAGAATATAGAATAACTTTTTTAATATCCTAATTTATTTTTAAAAACTTTAGATTTACTTTTGCGTTATGCCTAGAAAAATGACTAGAAAGAATATAATAAAGAAACTAGATACTGTATTTAGTGAGTATATAAGGAGAAAGTATGCTGATAATAATGGTATAGTAAAGTGTTATACCTGTGATAAGAGAGCTTACTGGAAAGGAGAGGGGATGCAGAATGGTCACTTTATAAGTAGATCATCTAGAATACTAAGATGGGATGAGGATAACTGTAGACCTCAGTGTTATGGCTGTAACTGTATGAGATATGGACAGCAGTATGTTTTTGCTCAAAACTTAAATGAGGAGTTTGGGTATGATAAAGCCAATGAATTACTACAAAAATCTAGAGAAACAATTAAACAAGCAGATTTTGAGCTACTAGACTTAATAAAATACTATCAAGATTTGGTAGAAAGGTTATTATAGCGTACATTTGTCTAGACTTAATTTTTAAGTTTGTTATCATTGTTCAAGAGAGAGTGTCCTTAGGGATGCTCTTTTTTTTTGTTACTATTTTGTTAATTAAATATTTTTATGTAGCTTTGGAAAGAATTTAAAATGATAACTATATGAATTTACTACAAAAACTGAGACCACAGTATCTCAAAAAACTACAGCAACACGCTGATCAAGAGCCACAAACAGTATCTGAAATTATTGAAACTTTAGAAACAGAGAAGTATGTAGGTAATTTAAAATACTCTACAGTAATAGATTTGCAGTGTTTACTGTCTACTCCTACTCTAAATGCTTATATATTCTTTAGAGATGACTCATAGTGAAGATATAAAGAGAGTATCTACTCCAGAGACAATAGACTTTTTAAATGCTAGGGTAGAAGCTCTAGAGAGAAGAGTCAGACTACTAGAAGCTAAGCTAGAAGTAGAACAACATAGAAACCTATATAATAACCTTTAATATTTTAATTTATGAAAAACGGTAGGATTAAGTACATTGATACTAATGGTCAGTGGAATGGTATGAACAAGTACCTAGTAACTTTTGCAGATGGAGAGGCTTACACTTTCTTTGCAAAGGGAGATTTTAAAGCATCTATTGGAGATGAGATTAAGTATACAGTCTCTAATCAGCAGATGAAAAATGCTAAGCTAGTTAGAGATGATTACTCTAATAAAAGCTATAGTAGTAACTCTAGTAGTAATACTAGTAGTAAGGATAGCATACAGACTTCAATTATTAAACAAACTTGTATAAAGGCATCCTCAGAGCTTCACGCTTCAAGAGGTACAAGTGATGTGCAGTCTGTTATAGAAGATGCAGAGATAATGTTTAACTGGATAACTAAATAATTATGAAAGATATTGAATTTTTAAACTTCCTATTCCCTAGAAGCTCTAAGCTAGATTTTATAGTAACTAATGTTTCTTTCAATGCTAAAGAGATGGTAGAGTGGATAGAAAAAAACAAAGATAAAGCAGAAGCTAATAAAGGCTACTTACAGTTTGATGTACTAAGAGCTTCAAAAGATCCTAATAAGTTTTATGCTAGAGTGTATGAGTCTCCTAAGAAAGAGCCTGTAACAACTAAAGAGCATATGCCAGATAGAGAAAGTGCTGATTTGCCCTTTTAATTTGTTTTGTTTAACTTGGCTACTCTTAACAGGGTAGCCTTTTTTTTTGAATTATGATAATAAACTATAGAGAACAATTAGAGAAACTAAGACAGATTAGAAATGGTAGCATACAAGAGGGATTAAGACTAGATATCCCAGCTATAGATGAGTATTTAAGATTTAAACCTAAGGGTTTTAATGTAATACTAGGACAGGCTAATGTAGGTAAGACCTCAGCAGTATTATTTTTAATGCTATGCTATACACTAAAACATAAAAAGAGGTGGCTAATATTTTCTAGTGAAAATCAGCCTCACAGTATAATAAGAAAGCTAGTAGAGTATCTAGCTAAAAAACCTATCCACTTAGTAGATGAGGATCAGTTTATAAAATGTACAGACTTTATAGATGAGTACTTTAAAATTATAGACTCTGAGAAGCTCTATACTTATAGAGACTTAATAAACTTAGGGGTGCAGTATAAAAATGCTTGGAATTATGATGGCTTTATGATAGATCCTTATAACTCTTTAGCTAAGGATGAGAAGTTAATGAAGAGCTTAGGTGGTCACGAGTATGACTATCAAGCTACTACAGAGTTTAGGTTATTTTGTAAAAACCATAATGTATCTATATGGTTAAATGTTCACGCTAATACAGGAGCTATAAGAATGTTACATAGAGTAGATCATCAATATGCTGGTTATCCTATACCTCCTATGGCTAGTGATGTAGAGGGTGGAGGTAAGTTTGTAAATAGAGCTGATGACTTCTGGGTAGTGCATAGATATATACAGCATCCTAGTGACTTTATGATTACTCATATTCACGTTAGGAAAGTAAAAGAGGTTGAGACTGGAGGTAGACCTACTAGTATGGATGAGCCTATACAGTTAAGGTCTATGAAAAACAATGTAGGGTTTGAAGTAAATGGTCAGCCTATAGTTAGAATGATAAGTGAGGATGTGAAAGCACAGCAATTCTTAAAAAAAGTTTAAAAAAAAATCGTAGCTTTAAGAAAAAATTAAAGTTATGCTATTTTATTTACTATCCAGCCTAGTATTATTACTAATATTTTTAATAGCTTATACTGATAAGTACAGCCCAGTGATTCAATTCCATATTATTACTGGGTTTGGTTTTTTAATGCTGTATGATGAAACCTACAAAGAAGAGGGTAAGCAAATCATATATCAGTTGATGCTAGGTATACTACTAATTTCTTTATCCTATACTAAAGATGTTGAGTAAACTCTTCAAATACCAAAGACTTTGGATAGGTTATGTCTTAGATTTAGGATGCAATTTAGACACTGCAAAAGATATCGTACAAGAGTTTTACATAAAAATGCAATACAAAGATTACTTTTATGATGAGAATAGCCCTAATTTCTATGGGTGCTATGTAGTGCTTAGGAATATGGTCTTTGACTTAAAGAGGAAAGAAAAACAAGTAGAGTTTCTAGAATTAGACTATTTGCCAGAAGCAGAGGTAGAAGAGTATACAGAGCCTAATTATAATGATAAAATAAAAGCTATTAGTAATTGGTTAGAGTCAAACTATATTGATCATAATGCAGAAGAGCTAGACTACGATAGCGAGGTACTAAAAAAGATATACTATAAAACTATATACGAAGAGGTGTTTGAGAATGGTAAGAAGATAACACAGCTCAGCAGAGAAACTGGTATAAGCTACTACTCTTTATATAACACAGTGAGACATATTAAAAAACAAATAAATGAAAGTAGGGACTTTATTAGAGAAGATATTTAAAGCTGTAGGTATACAGTGGATAGTTAAAAAGATATTGGGAGAGGACTGTGGCTGTGAAGAGAGAAGAGATAAACTAGATAATTATTTTAATAGAAAATGACTTTACAACAATACACCAACTGGGAGCAGTTTAGAGAGAAAAAAACTAATAAGGTTACTGCTCAAGAATTTGAGATGATAGCTAGATACTATTCAGAAGTATATAGAAAAAAGTATCAGAAACCATCTTGCACATCTTGTAACTTCAAAACTTACCAAAGATGGATAAACGAACTTAATGCTCACTTTGAGAGTATAGAGAAACCAACAGAATGAATATAGAGAAATACGAAAAATCCTTAATAGCTTTACTTAATCTTGATGGTTGGGATCTTGAATGGTGTGGGGATGAGAATACCTTTTATGATGCTCGTGGATACACACCGAAGCGTTTTAAGGCTGTTGTAGAGATTAAATGTAGAAACAAGTACTATGACACCAAACTCATAGAAAAAGCCAAATACGATAGGCTAATGGGCTTAGAGGAGGATGTAGTTAAAATATACTTTGTTAATGATCCTAAAGGGAATTATCTATACTGGTTGAATAAAATAGAGATGCCTACTATAGAAGAGTCTAACTGTCCTAAAACTACTATGTGGGATAAGACTAAAGTAAAAAAAGAAGTATATATGCTAAAAGAGTCTCAAGCTTCAGTGATAAATAGGTATGAGGAGGATGAGCCTAGAGTATGGGATGAGTACTTCAAAAAGAAATAATTGTTAATTAATTTGGAAAGTTATAAACAATTTTGTAATATTGTAAGGAATTTAATAATGATAACAAGTGAACATACTAGAAAAACAACTATTTGAAGCAAACTTTGAAGCAGTAGCTAATCAGTTTGTTAAGTGGAAAGAGGCTAAGCCAGACAACAAAACACTAGATTCTTTGGCTCAGTGCCTTTATGAGATGTATATCTATACTAACAATATGGAGATGAACAATATGGTTTTAGAGAAGCAGCTAAAAAAACTAAGAGACGATAACTTTAACTTAAGACTGAATGATGACAGAAGTAGAGCTAAATGATGTAACCTTATGGGTAGAGTATAATTTTTATGATGGAGAGAAGCAGACTAATGACTATGTAGGCTCAGCTCCAGATGTAGATTTATTCTCAATATTTGTAGGTACTCAAGACATCTACAATTTACTAGATGCAAATCAGTTAGAAGAGATAAAAGAATTATTAATTAAACAACACATAGAACAATGAATAAAGAAACTATGATAAATAAACTTACTTTATTAGATACTTCTATTTATAGAAATATTGGTTTTTTAAATAGCGGTGTATATTTACACGAGCCTTTAATGTATCGTAAAAAACTTTATGAAGTTTACGAAAAATTAGATATAGAAACTTTAACTAAATTATTAGAATTAAAACCTATAAAACAATGAAGCACAAAGTATTAAGTACTGGATTACACTGTATTACTAACAGTAAGGGTAGAGTATATGTCTTTACCGAGAAAGAGTATCAACATATGAATTGGTGGCAATCTGTAAAACTACGTTATGAGATTTAGACTACCGAAACCTATAAGAGATTGGATAAGAGCAAAGAACTTACCTAATGATGAATTTTATTGGGTGTCTGAGTGCTGTGGTGCAGAGAGATGGATGGATACAGATATATGCTCGGATTGCAAAGAACACACTGAATTTATGGAAGTAAATTATTAGCTATGATTATAGTAGGATTATTAATTGCTTTAGGGCTATTTTTTATAGTAGTAGAGCTTAAACGTTTAGAGAAATGAAATTTGATTTAAAGATTGACTATTTAGGAAAGAAAGAAAAAAAAGGAGATACAGAGAAGGATATGTATCATCTATCCTTTAAGACTTATAATGCTGAGATCAGTGGTAAGTTTGAGAGAAGTGAGATAAGACATCTTATTCAACAACTAGATAATGCTATTATATGAAATCACTTTGGAGAAAGTCAAAGAGTGGTAGATGGTATAAGCTAAAACCAT
>WLWF01001960.1_pt1 | contig 15699 bp, 31 predicted proteins | sample 6718331 | NCBI WGS metagenome assembly WLWF01 (sample SAMN12718692, study PRJNA515312) | sponge metagenome | isolation source: marine sponge | host: Mycale hentscheli | place: New Zealand: South Island, Marlborough, Capsize Point | collected 2003-05-01
AATAGAATCTATGTACGCACCTATCTCCCTGCGTCTAAACTCGTCTTCATCGCTAATGCGCCTTAACCTACGTTCACCTACATCTCTTATCTGTTTATTGGTTAGAACCGTTAGAACTAAGATTGTTACTATTAAAGGTGTTAACGCAAGCAGTATTAAAAAAAGCATCTTATATATATAATAGGTTAATTAATTGTCTCTAGATCTTCTATTGTGTTTACAGGAGTTCCTGAACCTTCCTCATACCCCTCTTCTATAGCAATTATCTCAGAAGCATTAGCATCCCTAAACCCTCCATTACCATCATTAACTAGATATTTAAATCTAGAAGTAGTTCCAACTTGTGCATTACTTGCACTGGTTGGTTCCATTTTGGACCTTACCACTTCTTTCTCCCACCCCACCTTTTCAAATTCACCAAACGAGTATTCAACACTTAGCAAACCGTCTAATGTCATATTCATTAATTTTATATGCGTGTCTGTGAGGCTTGTTATTTCGTAGACATCATCGGAACTATTTACATACCTATCACCTATTCTGTATTCTTCTTTATTCATTTTGTTTTATATTTTCCTAGATATTTTTGTACTTCAACAACATCATATAAGGCACTCTCGTCAGATAATGTACCCCCCATGCTGCAACATCCACAACCACCATTAAACCCTTCATAATAATCATCCTTTTTTATACCTTCAACTACTTCTTTTACAGCCCTTTTCTCCCACTTTTTTTTCTTTTCTTCTATCCACTCATAAATTCTCAAAAGATGTTCTTTTAGCTGGTTATTTCGCATTTCTGCTACCATACTGTCTGATCTAGAGTGACCTATATATAATTTGCCGAACTTTTCTATAAACCCTTCTTTATCTTTATTCATTTTTAAAACCGAAAAAGTAAAATATATCTTTAACACCTTTCAACTCTACAAGCCCTTCTTCCAACCTAATCAAATGATATTCTTCGTCATATTCTTCTTCAGTATAACCACAACATCCATCAAGACAGTCAGCATAAATAATTATTACTTTCTTATCTTTACTCATAGTTTTTTATTTAATCTCTAGTAATACACTGCTATATCACTCTAATAAATCTAGAATTTATATTAGCGCCCTTATTGGCTACCTGAACGCGCCCCTAGGTATTGCTAAGGTGGAGAACACCGGCCTCCTCTCTTCCTCCCTAATATAACAGTGTATTATTAAAGATCATTTGGCAGGGGAGGAGTGAGACTCTGGAAACACTCCTCAGTATGATTTTCGCTGCCAGCCCTGCCGTCGACTTTGCTACCGATCGGAATCGAACCGATTTTACTCAAACCTGATGTAGCATATTAAAGGTCTTGATCCTCTTCCCCAGGGAAATCATCTAATTCTTGCTGTATTACCTCTAAATCACCCCCTGCCTTACCTATCTTATAAGCCTTCATAACAAGATCTTTTATTTTATAAACATCACTATAATCTCTAGATAAATTTGCGTCTTCTGGTTCTCCATCTAGGAAAACTAACTCTATCTCTCCTAACTTGAAATTTATAAAGCTTCTATAGTCATGGTTTTCAAAAAAATGATCAGATGATTCTATTATATTTAATTTCATGATGTCTGAATAAAAAATAAAGGATTATTCTTGAGCAGTTTTATATCATACTCAGGATACCTCGGCTTGCTAGCCTGTCTTCTTTGCTTTACACAATATTATTGTTATCTATACAATACATCCTATTAAATGACATGTCAACTACTTTTTAATAAAAAATCTCCTTTGCTTCTCTGGCGTCACTCCATAAGCAAATACAGGGATTATCTCCTCAAAACCTTTTTCACTTAGGTATTGCTTATTCATAGATATATATGTGTATAGTGACGGTACGCCTACGCCTAAATGTATAGCAATAGATTCTAGTGTATACAAGTCGTCAAAATGTTTCTTCTTCATAGTGTTTTTTAATATATGGCTTATTATATCATAACTTATTTATAAATCTACTTGCAAAGTCCATAAAAATATGAAATATTATATTAGACCAGCTGAAGAAACGCATTAACAAAAATAGTATTTTTATATGAGGGGGTACTTCAATTTCACTGGTCTGTTATTAAAGCCCCCTCGTATAAGTATATTATTTATTAAGACCGGTGAATGAATAAAGGTTTCATTAAATTACAAAGGAATCCAGCTATACTTGAGATTATACAACAGAGGCCTTCTGCATGGGCCCTACTAACATTAATCGCATTACGTGCTAGAAGAGAGAAGAAATTCAACAGTTTAGAAGCCGGAGAGGCAATGATTGGAGACTGGAAAGCATACGGTGCGAGTAGCGAGCGTGTATACCGTACTGATAAGAACTGGTTAAAAACAGCCGGGCTAGTGACGATCAAAGTGACGAGCAGAGGAACGATCGCAAAGCTTACTAGTACAGACTTTTACGACTTGAACATTGGAGGAGGGACGAGCAGAGCGACAGGCAACAGACGAGCAAGAGACGAGCAAGAGACGACTAACAAGAATGTAAAGAAAGAAAAGAAAGAAAGAAAGAAATACATAGGCACCCCAGAACAAGTTACAAAATTAATAACATCAAAAAACTGGAAGTATTATAAAATTAACCGTAGTGTTATCGAAAAGTATGTGGAAAAAATAAATGATTACGTGTCCTCTAGAAACAAAAAACCATACAAGGACGAGATAGCCACCATTAGATTATGGATAACAAAGGATATTGAGGCTGGTAAACTTGAAAAGTATAAAGCTAATCATAAAGCTGATTGGGAGGATTTTTTACAAACGGAACCGACAAAACAATAGAGCTGAATTAACAGCTCCATTATTTTATTTACAACCTAAAATATTATACTATGAACTTATACGAGATAGCAACAAAGCTAGTACTACAACACGGATGGTCAGTGATTCCAGTGTTAGTAGAAACAAAAAGACCTACAATCAAATGGCTTGAATACCAAAGTAGATACCCCGAACTAGAAGAACTACAAGATTGGTTTGAGGATGCAGACCCAAGTAAAATAGCGATGGCTGTGGTAACTGGAAAGCTAAGCAATTTATTAATAATCGACTCGGACGACGGTGATAGATACCCACTAGGACTTGATGCTGGACTTGTTGCTCAGACCTCTAGAGGATACCACCTATACTATGAATATACCGAAGGGATAAGAAACACAGCGATGATCGATGGCAAGAAACTTGATGTGAGAGGTGAGGGTGGCTATGCAATAATACCACCTTCAAAACACAAAAGTGGAAAACAATACAAATGGGTGAAGAAAGAAAAAGTCAGTAAGTTACCTAGTAAAATAGTGTCTAAATTAAGCCCTGAGGCATCGAGATTTAATCTAAAGGACGCGTTAGGTACTTCGACAGGTTTGCGAGATAATAACCTGTTTAAGGCCGCCTGCAGCTCGTTTTCTAGGGGGGAAGATTTTGACACCACACTAACTCTCGTGAAAGCCCTTAACCAGACATTCAAACCACCATTTAGTGAGGATATAGTTTTACAAAAAGTAAAAAGTGCTGAAAGATATCAAGAGAAAAGTCAGATTGCGAAGCCATATAAAATGAAGGATTTAACAGGGGAATGGATACAAATGCGAAAGGATGAAGAAAAGGCACCTTCAACTGGTATACCGGGGCTTGATAAAATAATTAAAGGTTTTATACCAGGTCACTTGTATACATTAACGGCTGAAACTAATGCTGGTAAAACACAGCTTGCTGTTAACTTTGCTGTCAACTTAGCGATGCAAAATAAGCGAGTTGCATTCATAGCATTAGAGCCTGATATAAATATAATTACAGGGATAAAAGCATGTTTAGCAAACAGTAGCTACAACGATGCACCTGTAGATATCCACAATGACAACATTGATATATTCCTACAAAGAACAGTGCCAACATTGGAAGTGTTGAAGGAAACTATGAAAGAATTTGCAAAGTATTACTCGTTAGTAATAATTGATCATATTGGGTATTTTGTGGATAACGAAAAAACTGTAAACTCACAGGCTCAAGTTTTGAAGGAGCTAGCTATACTAACAAAGGAGGCTAAGAGCGCTATTATGATCATTGCGCATCCAAAGAAACGTGGTGAGTCACAAAGAAGAATGACCTTAGATAGTATCTCTGGAAGTGCAGCTTTCAAGCAGGACTCCACAGAAGTTTTGATCATGGAAAGGGATAAGAAATATCCAGACGATGAGTTTAGTGATGAAATGTCAGATACTGCTTTCCTAAGAGTAGCTAAGAAAAAGGTGACAGGGAGTTCAGGGAGCTATGTAAAACTTAAATTTAGTGATAAGACAGTTCGTGTAGTGGAGGCTAAGAACGAACTAGACAATACTAAATTAGTTGAAGAATTTTTAACTTAATATATTATTATTTACTAAATGAAAGTAAAGGCAGTATTTACAGAACAAGAGATCGGATTATGCCTAGTGCTAATAAGATCCTTAATCGAGTGTACGGGTGAAGATCTACAAGAAGCAAAAGGTAGGTCTGAGATAGTAGACCTACTACGCATATCAGCTGAGCTAGAGAAGTTCGAAGAAAAGCTACTAAACTTGCTAGATAACTTTGACGAGGACTCGTCAGATGAAAATATTATTTATTAAACCAAAACAAAATGAACTTTATCAATATAGGAAAAACATTCAAGACAAAAACAGGGAATACAATTCTAAAAATAACACCAAAAGATCTAGAAGTACTATCAGACTATATGGAGACGCATGAGAAATACGGTGACCAAGTATCTGTGATCATTACCAAGTCAAAAGAGGAAGAATACCCTGTAGGGGTATCTATCATCACGGACATGGAAAAAAAGCCTGAAGCAGATCATAGTGGTGTTAACTATGAGAAGCCCTTTGTTGAAACTAAGTAGAAAGTATTTGACTTGTACTGTAATTAGTAGTATTATAAGTTTATATTATTTCTTACAGTACATTTATGGAGGTAGAATTCTTAGAGAAAATAAATAAGATTCAATTAGAGATTGAGCCAATTATCAAAGATTCCAAAGGTTTTAATTACAAGTATTCATCCTTAGACAAGATACATGAGTCGCTAAAGCCATTGATGAAAAAGCATAAGCTTATGGTCTCTTACACATATTTGCATACTTCTATACAGATGAACATTATAGACATAATAGATGGTTCGGTTTCAAGTAGTATTATAGACTTTAAGGATATGCTTGAAAAACCACACTACACTATAAAAGATGGCAAGGAGACTAGAACTAACATGAATTATCCGCAGCAGGTGGGGGCTTTGTCCACATACTTTAGAAGATATATGCTAGTTGCATTCTTCGATCTATTAACAGAAGAAGATACAGATGGTGTGTATAACACACAAAAGAAAACAACTCAAAGAACTTACAAAGCAAACGGGAAAGAATATATCAGTGCGGTTACAAAGAATGGTAAGAAGTACTTTAAAGAGGTAGGAGAGAACGATTACAAAAATTGGATATATGAAGGAAATGCAGAATATGATGGGTTAGCTATACAAATTAAAAGAAATATCAGCGAATAATGAAGTCAATTAACGGACAAGGGATAATAACAAGTATTAGAGCTAAGAAGGACGGGAGTCTAGGCCTCAGCATATCTACCCCTGAATTACATACAAATGAAAAGGTGGCCTTTATGGAGCTACAAGGGATCATACTGAAAATGTTTCTAGTGCCTCTAGATTACACGAAGCTAGCCAACTTAGTGATTGATAAGGAGGCGGGTGAGAAAAGCCCGTCTCAACGGCTTAGGGCAGCAATGTATGTTTATTGGAAAGAAATGGGCTTTGACGGAGATTTTAATATTTGGTATAAAAAACAAGTAGATAAGATTATAGAAGGTTATTTAAATAAAATTAATTAATTACTATGTATAACATAAGCTTGATTGTTTGGCCATTATGCTGTGTTTTAGCATCAGCTGGAGCTATCCACATATTAGAAGAAGATTATGGGAAGACCTTTACGGCGGCTCAGTGGTACTTATTATCGATAGCTGGTTTCATATTATTTCCAATATTATTACTGAAATCATTAACATCAAGTATCACCAATACAATAAAAAATTAAACGGCACTGAACAACAATGTGCAAGATGTGGGATAAAGAACGAACATATAGTTCAGCACCACGTACAGGGCAGAAGATACTCTGAGTGGTGCGTATGGTTATGTTATAAGTGCCATGATTGGGTTCATAGAAATATAGGAGAAGCAAAACCATTAGGATTAATAGTAAGTAAACATAAAAAAATATGATAGAGATAGATTATAGTAATATAGAAAGAACATACAGAGATGATGTGAAAAAGATCGTAAGGTATGCATTCGAATTAGGATGGTTTATAACCCCTGAAGAAGCTGAAAAGATGTGGAGATCCTTCTGCAGCCATGAGGACGAAGAAAGGTGGGAAGAGAGTATATATGAAGATGAAGTTATTGAGGCTATTCACGCCTATAAAGAAAAAGCATGACAAAATACAAATATAAAGCAAAGTTCATAGTAATAAGCTATACAGGGAATAAAACTGTGTGTGAGCTTAGATCAACTGAGGGGCGTGTAGAAGCAAAAACAAAAGAAGATGCCAAGGTAGAAGTGACTAAAGAACTATACAATACTTATAATGTGCGCTCTGAAAGCGTAGGGATTTATATAAACGATATTGTAGATATACAGCTAATTAACTAAGGTGCTCTAGCAACCTTACGGTAGAGCGTCTTAGCTAGTTGGTTAATCCTTCACAATCGATGTAAGAAATTTTTTATGAAATCCCAACTAGAGCCTCCCTTTTATTAGGGAGGTTTTCTTTAATAAAATACTTGACATGTACTATAATAAGTATTATTATATAAGTATAAATTATTTCTTACACAATTTTATATGAAGAACATAAAGAGGTATCTAGAATATAAAGATTCATTCAAGGCAAGGAACCACTTATTTCTTAAGACTTACTACCCAGTAGAAAATCTTGATCAGATTATCGAAGATGCTTTTGATCTAACTTATAATGGTAGCTACAAGCAAATCTTATTAAGGACGGGATTAAGTTTTGACCACACGCCATATGTTCTTGACTTTGATTACGATAGCTTTGAGCTACCTAGATTCACTAAGCTATTCATTACATTAGTCAGAACACTGTGTGCAGTAGAAGCTGGACATTTCAAGGTAGCTCAGAGAGCTTTCGATATTAATAATTATGTTACTAAATAATGAAATTACCACCAAGACATGTAGTTATGCAAAGGGTTGAGTTACTAGGACGTGATGAAAACTTTATCTATAGTGTTCACGGGTTTCAGTTTAGGTTGTTTGAGAAGTGTTTGAAGAGATGGAATGGTTCAGGATGGGTAGTATTCATTGCTAACATTGATGTAGATACAAGTGGAGTAGAAGAGGATGGAGCAGGAGTTGACAGGGCTTTAGATAAAACAGTAGAAGAAATTAATAATTTACCGCATAACAAATGGGAATAACAGAACAGGCAAAACAATTACAAAGGAAGCTGAAGATCAAGAAAGAGAAACAGCTACAAATAGGAGATTGGAGAGGTAGCGAGAAGGCAATTAAAATAATAGTTTTACTAGAAAAGAGAAAGATAAATAAGATATTAAATAAACTAAAATGACATTAATTATAAGAGTATTATTACTAATAGCAATAGGCTATATGTTACCTAAGATATTAAAAGAGTTAAGATGAAAGAAAAATATACAGACAAGCAGCGATGGGAAGATATGCTATTTAATAATACAAATATTATTGACCCTAGAAAGCCATATAAATCAGAAGCCTCAGAGTGGTTCAGGCTCTCATGCTTTCAACCCTCTAGAGGGTACACCCTTGATTTTAATGCCTTTTATAATGCAGACACAGAGGCAGGTGGGGTGATTGATAATTTATACATTAGGTTAAGAAAAAAGAATCCAGAAAAAGATGCTTATGTTCCTAATGATTTGTTAATAAATTTTGGAGATGTATTGCCAAAAGACCTTTTCTGGTTTGGACAATGGTGCCAAACAATAGCAGGTTACTACGGAGTGACTAAGAAAAGTTTAATTGAAGAAGAAAAATCAAATGAAGAGACAACTTAAATTTACAGCGCTAATGTGGCTTACATTTAGCATTCTTGTGTTAATGAGTCTTTACTTATCTAAAGATATAAGATCGCAAATAGAGCCCGTAGAGGCCGCAGAAATGGTACAAGTAAGTGGCAGTGTTATGAAGCTAGAAGATAACTATAAGAGAAAGGTACAAATGGTAATAGATTATGAAGTTGATTGGTACTCATTGCCTTTCAGTAAGAACAACGTATTGCTTTATTTAAGGTATAAGGGTGAAGACGTAAACACATGGAGTAAGGTTATAGAGGGTGAAAGTAGCTGGGATCTTTATGCACAGAACCCAAACTCAGCCGCCTACGGACTTTATCAGATTATGCCCTTAACGGCAGGTGATTATTGTGCAGCGAATTATTTACAAACATGGGTTCACTCAAGTGACTGTGCAATCAATATTAGGAATGCGCAGGGTTGGACAGCATGGGAGGCATATAAATTATTAAAATAACAATATGGACAGTACAGATAAATTGGTGTTAAAAATGGTTGGCGTTGTTATCCTAATAGCAGTTGGTGTAGCTATGCTTTCAGCCAAGCTAAGTAAATCAGCTTTAGAGAGTGAATGTCTTGTTTTTTCTGTTGAATCAGGTAGGGTCACAAAAATGGTGGAATATGGGTATGGTCAGTACGATTGCCTAACGCCTACAGAAGATGGTAAATGGATTAGCACAGCAAATCTTAGAGAGGAGACTTAATTTATTAATTAAAAGACAATGTTAGACGTTTTGTTTTGGGTGTTTATTATTTGGCTCATAGGAGTACTTATATTTGGAGAGTAGTATAATAAGTTAGTTAAAAAATACTAATGAAAGTTTCAAAAGAAGATGTGAAGATTGCAAAACTTAGATGGGAATATAATAATAAAGTAGAAGCTCATACTGAGATAAGGAAGCTACTAGAGGAAGAAATTAAGGTATGGGAGAAAGACAACACAAAGTTACAATTTAAAATACATAAGTTAAAGAGGAGAAACAAGGCTATACAGAGGAATTATGATGAAATGTTAGAAGCGGATAAAGAGTACAAAGCAATAGCTAAGGGGATTATATTGTGGAAGAACAGATTTAAATTATTAATTAAGAAGATATATGAAAGTATACACAAATTTAGAACAAGTAGAAGCTGATATTAAGGATAACAAATTATATATAGAAGGTAATGTTGAATTTCAGTTTGACTTGAATATAGATGCGGATATAGAAGCTGGGAATATAGAGACTGAGGATATAAAGGCTGGGAATATAGAGACTGAGGATATAAAGGCTAGGAATATAAATGCTTTGAATATAAATTATTATGCAGTATGCTTTGCTTATATAGGTATTGAATGTGCTTCTATTAAAGGAAAACGCTCTCCCTGTAAACACTTCTGCCTAGATGGTGAAATAACAATTAAGCCTAGAGTACACACAATAACTATAGATGGAAAAGAAATTGAACTAAGTGAAGAATCATTTAATAATTTAAAAGAGCAACTAACATGAGAGGAGATAAAGAAATCAGAATTTTTGAAAGCACAGAGTCTATAAGGAACCTTAGAAAAGGAGATATGAAACTACTAGTGATATCTCGATGGGACCACCTCTATACTCCTGTATGCTTTAAAAGAGTTAAAGGGTTTGGTAAGGATTACGAAGTAGTCTCCTTCAGTATACGTAGGTGTATAGGTATTACTAGCGCTTGTACTAGCAAGTGGGAAGAGGTTAAAGAATTAAAGATAAAAAAAAAGAACGACTTATTAGAAAGAGGCTATACATTTAGCAAGTAAAAGATAATTTAAAAATCAAAGAAATAGATATGGAATTCGTAGATCATAATGGTAGACCATGGAGTGATATATTAAAAGAATTAAGAAGAGAGGAGGGCGAACTTACCTTTGAAGATGAAATAGCACTAGATGATGCTATGCAATATGAGATGTGGTTAAGTGACCAGCCTACACATGTAGCTAGACTAATCACAGAGAACGGGTGTAAAACTGTAGCAGAAGCTCAAGATTTAATTGATTATACAGAAGAAAATGGAGAAGGATAGAATGACAAAGGAGGAATTCTTAGGAGAAGCTAAGAAAATTATAGAAGCACGAAAAGGGGATCCAGAAGCATTGCATATAGAGCTAGATCATTTAATGGTTAGTTTTATTAATTGCCCTGAATTTACCGAACTACTCGATAGCCAATCCTTATGGTATGCCTAAGAGGTTACACCTATTTACGTAACCGGTTCCACCTAAAGAAACCCGTGAAGTCTAAGTAATATAAATAAGCTCAAGAAAAATTAGAGTATAATGAGAACAATTTAGATATTATAGATATTATAGATATTTTAAATGGAGAAGGATAAAGAGTACAAAAGAGGAAAGGCTTATTGGGTAATGCAAATATCTAAGCTAGCAATGGCTTTATATATTTGTGGAATACTGACTTTAATTTTTATTAAGATCTAATGAATTTTAAAATGCAAAAACCAGAACCAGATGAGATCTTAGATGCTGCTCAAGAGTATCTAGAAGAGAATCATCCAAGGCTAGCTAAAGTAATTAGCGTAGCTGACAACATCGTTGTATGGGTCAGAGAGAAGTGCGGGAGAAGTGAAGTGACAGAGCAAGATGTAGAAGATTATATTAATGAAACAGAAGAATTATGAGTAATGTCAATAGAAATAAAGGCCACAACTGGGAAAGAAAAGTAAGAAAAGACTTACAAGAGGCCTATCCTAAGGTAGAAACATCTAGATATGCATCTAGGGAACAAGATGATAAAGCTATTGATTTTGTTAATACTGGTAATCTAGCTATACAAGCAAAGAACTATAAAACAAAACCTAACTTCAAAAATGAATTTAATAAAATGCAAACTGATAAGATCAAACTACTTGCGTTTAAATGGAATAAGATTAGAGGTAAATCAGGTGAATACGCTGTTATGCAATGGGATGATTTTGTAAAAATGATTCAGGATATAGGGATTATATATTAATCATTGAAATGTTTATTACTAAGGTAATATAATAAGAGCCCCTTAAGTGGGGCTCTATTTTATTCTTCTCCAAGTTTTGTATATAGCTTTCTTCTAGAGTTTAGCTTTGTGATAAATACTCCAATTATATTTATTAGACCAGCTCTCAGAACCATGTCTGATGCTGATAAGAATTTGTCAAAGTCTCCGTCCTGTATAAATGTAGATAGTGCTGTCAATAGTGCAGAGCTTGCAATAAACAGAGTTACTTTTACTTCTGATATACTAAAGAACTCCCTTATTTTTATCTTACTAATCTTTATCTTCATTTGATTTTCTTTAATGTTTTTTTAGTTAATGATTCTATCTCTTCAAGTGCTTTAATAGCTTCTCCATTCTCTTCAGCTTCATCATCCTCTAAGACAACAATACCAAATACATTCTCCTGTTGACCTACATACCAGTCTCTAGTCTTTCTCATTTGAGCTTCTAAGTCAGTACTAGCTAATAAAATGTCATTCCTTACATCACTAAATCTTGCAATTCCTAGCTTAGTCCAAATATTTAACCACCCATTTAACTTCCACCAACCTTCGTATATATTTTCGGGTGTAATATCACTTGAAGCTAGTTCAGGTAAGTCTTGTATAACCTTGTTATAAAGTTCTACATCTCGTCCGCCATCCTGTATAGTTTGAGCCATTCTAATAATTCTATTCCAATCTAGTGTCCCTGGGCAAGCCTTATCAACAATCTCGTTGTGTGGCCTAACTCCCGCAACTGCATGCTCTAAAGGTACATCATATTTATCTGAGATCATTGCTACCAATTCAGCACTTGCTTGATACTGTGCCTCCGTATAAGTATTAGGGTTTTCCCAATATCCATCATCTTGATGCTCTATCCCTATTGTTTGTACGTTATCGTTAATATCTCCTGCATGCCATGCGGTGTCTTCATCTCGAACATACTGATATACAGTACCGTCTTTTAGCACTGCGTAGTGTGCAGATACTTGAGCTGTAGGGTTGTTAAACCAATTATACAGATCAGTACCAGCTCCTCCATATGTGTGCATTACTATGCCTGTAATAATATTTCCATTTCTACCCTTTGTATAGTTTCGGTCAATGAACCTTTCTGTTACTTCCATAGCTTAAGAATTAATCAAATTATATATTGCTACTACAATTGCTCCTAGACTAAAACCACTCATACTAAAGATTCCAAGTAGCAACCTCTTCTGAGTCTTTGATACTAATATCTCATCCTTAACTAGCTCTATCTCTTTTCTGTTTTCAGCTATTGATTTCTCAGTTGCTTTAAACCTTTCTTCCCCATGTGTTCTAGCTTCTTCAAATTTAATTTTAAAATTATACATCTCTGATGTAGCTAAGTTTAAATCGTTCCTGATAGCAGGCAATGAACTGTTCATAGCCTTAATATCTGTTCGGGTTTCTTTATAAAAATCTTCACTGTTCTTCTCCATTCGTGCTAAAGTTTTCTCGATACCTGCGATTCTTTCTTTTAGCTGAGAAACTTCCACTTCTTGCGACATAAATAAATATTAATTAAGTTCTAAATCATGCTAGTAATAAGATTATTTGCTGGTTCTACTCCGACAGCATTTCCCGCAAATGGGTTATATCCTGCTTGAGTAAATCCTTGTTGTGATTGGCTTACTTGTAGCTCAACCATATTCCTGACAGCCTGTAATTTCTTCTTCGCATTACCAGGTGTATCTGCTAGATTTGGAAGCATTTCTCGATATCTATCAATATCTGCATCCGATAGCTTACCACCCTCAAGTGCTCTACCAATTGTCTGTGCTAACATCCCTATCTGCGAGTTCAATCCTGCTCGGTCTCCTGCTAACCCAAATTTTTGTGCTACACTTCCTAATAGTCCACCTCTTACAGGTCCAAAGTAATCACCTCCCCATGTATCAATCGCATTCTCTAATTCGTCTAGTCCTTGTAGTGAAGCTTGTGCTTCGTTCATTTGCTGTACTTGTGCTGATGGTAATCTTTGACCACCTCCACCTGCTTGTCCACTTCCTAGCATTTCTGCTATTCCTTCAATAGCACTCCATTCAGGTTTTCCATATTTGTCAACTGCTCCTATTTGCATCGCTAATTGTGCAGCTCGCATTAGGTTTTCTTCTTGACTTACTTGTGGCGCCATAGCTCCCATCATTCCCATTTGGCCTCCCATCATTCCAGGCATTCCACCCGCTTGAGGTGCTGCCTGTGGTACTGCCGCTGCTTCAAATAAACTTTCTCTAGACATAGTCAAAGGACTTGCTGGTGGTACTTCTTGACCTCCATCCATCAGTGTGTTTACTAATCCTTGCCTAATTACTCTTTGTCCAGGCTCACTACCTAGTATTGGAGCTGCTTTACTAGCTAATCCCGATACTATCCCTGCTCCTGGCAACTTGCCTTGTAATGCCTTTCCTATACCACTCTTTATTCCACCTGGGATTCCTGCAGTTGGTACCTTTATACCTCCTAATAAAAGAGGTAGTGATACGTGCCCTGCTTTATCAGCTGCTTTAATTACATCAGGTGCTGCCTTATGTAGTGTGCTCATCTGTCTATATATGCTTGCTGCCTCAGGTACTTGTGTTTTAAGTGAGTTATCAACTGCATCATGCATTGCCTTTTTAACTATCTCAACATCTGAAAGTGGATTTCCTCTTTCTAGCTTTTTAAACACTGGACTCAGCTGTGATTGTAGGTTTTTCTTAAAGGAAGCTAAATTTTGTGGAGTAACATCATCACCTAATGCTCCTAGCTTACCTGTCATTCTATCTACTAACTTACCGGCTGAACCACCTGTGGTGTCAATACCTTCATCTGCTAATCTATTAATAAAATCATCCAATGTAACTGTAGGGTCTAATATATCTGTAGAGCCTTGCAGTGTCCTTGTTAAATCATCTGATAGATCTGTAAATGTGTCAGCCATTCCCTGTGGATTTAACCCTCTTCCTTTGCTTTGTATAATTGAACCCACATCGTCTGCTAGTTGTGTAGCCTGTGAAGCTCCTGTTGGTGTCAATGGTGTTTTAATACCTAACCCTTCTAATTCTAGCTTTCTTCCAATTTTTGATAGTCCTCCTCTAGTCCCTTGTTGAGCTGTGCCTCTAGATACTATATCTAATTGCCCTTGTATAGCTGCTCTTAATGGATCATCACCACCTGTTGTTTTTAATAAATCTGCAAACAATCTTTGCTGTGTTTGTGGCTGATCTGCAAAGTTTTGTGAGATAAAGTTCATCATCTGATTTGACTTTGAGGCTCCAAACTGTGTTTGTACAGCCTTTCTTGCTGCATCATCTGCTGCATCATCTGCCAACCCTTGTAGTAAGAATTGATTCTTAACTGTCTTTTGTGTAGTTCTAGCTAGATCATCTGAATACCTAGCAATATCATCTAGAGAGGCTGTAGGGCTTAGTAACCCCTTTGGTGTGGCTGCTGCTGCACCCTTTCCGAACATACCCCCTAAACCTTTTAGTAGACCTCCTGTTGCTGCTCCAAACCCAGCACCTGTTGCTACATCTTGCAAAATACCTCCTGCACCTTGCTCTTCTGTTGATGCTAATCCTCCTAGTGCTCCTCCTAGTCCTCCTAATCCAATTGCAGCTTTCATTGAGCCTCCAAATGGTACAGCGAATTGCCCAATACCACCTGCGATTTTCATACCACTTCTTAACGCTTGTCCTGGATCACTAATGTATGAATCGTAATCACCCATGCCAGCCGCTTGCCCTAACTCTCCCGCAATGTCTCTACCTATTCTACCAGTCTCTACTAATGGACTTGCAATCATGTCTCCTAACCCATACGCTAATCCTCCTAATAAACCTCCAGGCTTTTTAAACCCTAGGGCTTCTAGTCCAAACTTAGGCCTAGCAGCCTCTGCTGCAGCTGCCTGCTGTGCTTGAAACTCAGGTAGCTTTTGCTGCAATAATTGCATAAAAGCTTGGTTCTGTGTAATATCCTCGCTTGTTCTACGTATATTTTGCATAGCCTCTGGATTATCCCTAAGATAATCTACAGCTGCCTGCCCTGTTAATCTGTTTGTTCTTACTATATTTGCCATTACTATCTATTTAATAAAGGGTTATTTGCTAGTGCACTCTGCAACATTTGAGCTCCTGTTTGTGTAGGTCTTCTCAATGCCTGATTACCAAAATTTCCTGATAAAATACTTAACACTCTTTGTCTTGCAGCAGGGTCTTTTATTACACGATCTAAAGTCCCAGAGTCTACAAACTGCTGGAAGTACTGTCTAACGCCAGGATCTTTTGTTAACGCCCCCATAGCAGCTCTCATGGCCATATCTCCAGCTCCTGTCCCTGCTGTTCTGTTTAATGCCAGTGCAATATCTCTACCAGCATTAGTTGCTGCTGGGGTGGCCACCTTTACATCTATAGAACCTACATCTCCTCCTGTTAGTCCTCCTCCTCCCATCATTCCGTCAGCCATCATACCCATATCTCCAAAGCCTCCCATACCGAATCCTCCAAAGCCTCCACCGCCGCCTCCACCAGACGCTGCTCTAGCT
>WLWF01001962.1_pt1 | contig 15696 bp, 11 predicted proteins | sample 6718331 | NCBI WGS metagenome assembly WLWF01 (sample SAMN12718692, study PRJNA515312) | sponge metagenome | isolation source: marine sponge | host: Mycale hentscheli | place: New Zealand: South Island, Marlborough, Capsize Point | collected 2003-05-01
TATTGATAATTTACCACCTGTTGTTGATATAATATCCATATTAAATTCATCTAAATTCCATATACCATTTGTATAAAATATTTTTTGATTGTATTTATCAAATATAAAGAAATTATCAATACTTAACTTATTAATTTTTTCATGTTCTAAATAATAAAAAATACTTGATTTATTATTTACTTTAATCTTTTTTTCAGATTTCAAATTAATACCTTTATTTTGAAATAATGTAAATTTTTCATATTTTTTCCTTGATTTACATAATAAAATAATTAAAGATATTATATAAATTAAGATAAGAAAGATTAGAATAATAAAATAATAATTATTTTTTTTCATAATTTTTTTCATAATTTATATAATATGATTATATAATATAATATGATTAAATTAAATAAAATAAATATTATTTTTTTAATAACAATTTTATTTATAATTATTATATTTAATTTTATAATTAAAGTATTAAAAGTAGAAAATTTAAATAAATTAAATAATAAAAATAGTATTGAAAAATTAACAATGAATGAATTAGAGAATAAGTTAGATATTTTATATAATACTGTTGATATAAATAAAAATGAGTTACAATTACAAAAACAAGATTTAAATAATAGTATAGGAATAAATTCAACAAAAATACAAGAGAATAAAGATTATATAGATGAATTAAAACATAAAATTAAAGAAATAGAAGATTCTGCATTAGATATTTAGTTATTATTTATATTTATATATAATATATATGAGTTGGTTAATATTAGCATTAATTGCTTTAATATCAGGATTATTTGCTCAGTTATTATTAAAATACTTATTAATAAATAATATAAAAAATTTAGATATATTATTATTAATTGGTTTAATATGTGGAATTTGTAGTATATTCTATTATATTTTTAAAATGATATATAAAAAAAAGTTTGATAAAAAATTAATAAATATTAAGTATCTTATATGTATAATTTTAATAAGTATAGCACTTACATGTTGTGCATTTTCATTAACAAAAGCAATTGAAATATCACCAAATCCTGGTTATCCTGTCGGAGTATCAAGTACTGGTTTTATATTTTTATCAATAGCATGTTATTTTATATATGGTTCTGAATTAAATTATATTACATTTATCGGATTATTATTAATATTAATTGGAATTAGTATTATTGTTAAATATTGCTAATATAATAAAAGTTTTATATATTTTGTTATTTAATATATTTAAAAAATAAAAGATACTTTATATTTATAATTATTATGAGTAGTGAAAAATATACAGGAAAAGTTAAATGGTTTAATCATAAGAGAGGTTTTGGATTTATTGAAAATCTTGATGAGAAAGAAGATATATTTGTTCATCAATCACAATTAAGACCACTAAGTAATGTTTTTAGAACATTATATGAAGGTGAATATGTAGAATTTTCAAAAAAAGAGGATGAAAATAAAAAAGTAAATGCAGTTAATGTTACTGGAATTAAGGGAAATACATTGATGTGTGAAACAAAAATTAATAAACATCATGAAAGTGAAGAATCTAAAGAATAACTTTAATTAATATTTTTAAATAAAATAATTTATTTTAATAAATTATTTTATTTGTTTTTTTTAGAATATATTATATTTAATTTGTAATTATTCTAGGCATTATAGACATACTCATCAATTCTTGTATAAATAATTTAGAAGCGTATGGTATTTGAATTTGAGCAAATTCATTTGTATTTTTACAATATTTACATTCAAATATATTTTCGACAGGATTAGCAATTGCGATTACCCCACATTTTTTACATGTATAACATACATATTTATCTGAATTATCAAACATTCTTTCTTTAAGAAATTGAACTGTTCCATGTGCCAACATACAATCACGTTCCATCTCGCCAAATCTGAGACCACCATCTCTGGAACGACCTTCAGCAGGCTGTCTTGTTAATAATTGATATGGACCAGTTGATCTTGAATGAACTTTATCTTCAACTAAATGTTTTAATCTATAATAATGAGTTGGTCCAATAAATATTTCAGATTCTATTTGTTCACCACTTCGACCATCATATAAAATTTCTTTTCCAGATTTATGTAAATTACATTTTTTTTCTAATAATTCACTAATTTTATCTGCATCAACCCCATTAAATGGTGTCGCATCTGATTCTACTCCTTTAATAGATGATATTTTACCAAGAATACATTCTATTAATTGAGCAATAGTCATTCTACTTGGAATCGCATGTGAATTAACAATTATATCGGGAACAATACCATTCTTAGTAAATGGCATATCTTCTTGATTATATATAATACCGATTGTTCCTTTTTGTCCATGTCTGGAAGCAAATTTATCACCAATTTGTGGGATTCTATCTGATCTAATTCTAACTTTACAAAATCTATAACCATCTGCATTTTTATTTACATATACTTTATCAACTACTCCAGATTCATTTGCTCGTGTTGTTGTACTTGCATCTCTAAATTTCGGACCATCCTCATTATTTTTTAATGGTATTACTTTTCCTATAATTATATCATTTCCTTTAACAACAGAACCTTCTTTAATAAACCCATTTTCTTCTAAGTTTTCATATGATTCAAACTTCATTTTTTCAGTCTTTAATTCGCCATTAGGATAAAATTGTTCTGGTTTACAAAATTTCTCTTCTTCTAATGTCGATTGATTTTTTTTTTCTTCATCTTTATGTGTTCTAAAATAACTTGAATTAAATAATCCTCTATCAATTGCATTTTGATTAACAATTAAAGAATCTTCTTGATTATATCCTGTGTAACATGCAATTGCAACTATAATATTTTGTCCTGCTGGTAATTTATTAGTATTTACATAATAACTCGGTCGTGTGCTAACTAATGGTTTTTGTGTATAATGTAATATATGTCCTAATGTATCCATTCTTAATCTAAAATTAGTTGCATATATCCCAATCGCTTGTTTTCCCATTGCTGCCTGAAATAAATTTCTTGGAGCTTGATTGCATTCTGGGAATGGAATATTACATACTAATGCTCCAAGTATCATTGATGGATGCAATTCACAATGTGTATATTTATAGAATGATTCATTTTCTTTTTTATTATTTATTAAATCTTGATATGTTGTTGCAAACATACACATATCTGATTCTTGTGTATCAATATATTCAATTATAGATGTATTATTATCTAAATTATTATCATTTAGATTTGTTATTAAATCATTTATACTTAATTTATTATCTGATTTAAATTTGTCTGCAAACTCATTTGTAATTGATAATTTATTATCATTTACAATATACATTGGTCTTGTTAATCTGCCACCATCACTTAAAATATGTATTTCCATATCTATAATCTTCCAAGAAATAGATGTATATATTGGGATTGTTCCATTTCTTCGTAAAGTTTTTAATTTATTCGTTAAAATATTAGGTTCTTTATGAAGACCTAACCAATCTCCATTAACAAATATTTTAACATATAAACTCACATCTAATGGTTTTATTTCTTCTAATGTTAACATTCCATATTCTTCAAGTGCGGATAATATAGTAATTGGATCATTATATGTAGTTATATGTGTTGTTAATGCCATATTTTTAACAATACCAACAGGAGAACCCTCTGGTGTTTCTAATGGACATAAATATCCATAATGTGAGTTTTGCAATGCTCTTGGTGGAAGTGCTTTCATACTTCTATCCATCGGAGATACTATTCTTCTAAGATTTGATATTGTTGATAAATATGTTATTCTTTGTAATAATTGTGCGATTCCTTTTTTCCCTGTATTGCTCTTTAAACCCCAATTACCAGTTGACAATGCATATTTTAAACCTGTCTCTATTGTACTTGCCTTTATTTTTTTGGATAATGATAACTTCAAATCATCTATTCTACCTGATCTGAAATCCTTTTCAACTGCTAATTTAATATCTTTAATAAATTTATTAAAATTATTCCTAAATAGAATTTTAAATAATTCTCCTGTTGTTTCAACTCTCTTATTAATAAAAGAATCTCTATTATCTGGTTCAGATATATTTAAATAATTATTTAATAATTTTTTAACCATTAGTCCTAAATAATATGTTTTTTTTATACTTGAATCTCCAATATGTGGAAATAGTTCATCAATTAAAATATTATACGTATATTTTAATTTACAATCATCATCATCTGTATTTTTTTTATAATTTCTATAATTAAGACTTGGTATATATCTTGATAGATATTCTAGAGCAACCTTTTTACTTTGTATTGGGAAACCTTCTTCAAGAGAAGGTTTTAATAATTCTATATACGCTTCATTTTTTTTATCATCTATATCATTTACAATTAATTCTATAATACTCTTTTCAGATATTATACCTAATGCGCGGAAAACTACAAATAATGGAATATCTTGTTTAAACTTTCTTATTTGAACTTTAATTAACCTACCATTAAAAGATGTATCTTCTTTTGATGTTAATTTAACTTGTACTGTAATTGCTTGTGATGATTTTTTATAATTAATACATGTGATTTCCGCAATATTTGAGTATTTAGATAATGATTTTGTTTGTGCAAATGTAAAAATTTTATTTTCACACTTCCTTTCTTGACATACAATAACTTTTTCACTACCATTAATAATAAAATATCCACCTTCTTCAAAATCACCATTGCCCATTTCTTGACGGGTTTTATTACTTTGTTCAGATAATACACAAAATTTAGAATTTAACATTATTGGTATTTTACCAATATTAAATTTTGTTAACTCTTGTAATATTTCTTCATTATATTCTGTTTTTTTATCATTCAATACTAATAACTTATGTTTAATATTACAATATAAATTTGATGAATATGTTAAATTTCTTAAAATTGCTTCACATGGATACATCGGTTTTATTGTCCCGTCATTTTCATTAATGACTGGTTTACTTAAATATATCTCGCCAAATTCAATAACATATTTATATATCGGTTTACTATTATTTTCTTCAGTTGAATTTATTATAATTGGATTATGTTCTTTAATAATTTCATGCAAACTTATATCAATAAATTCATTAAATGAATCTAAATGATGTTGTACTAATACTCTTTTATCTTTAAATAAAGCATCTATAATATTCCACGTTTTTAATTCCCAATCAAAATCATTATTATTATTTGGCATTTTATTATATATTTACTAAATATTTTATATACTATTATATTTTTCACTTTTTAAATTATTTATAAATAATAATTATTATTACATAATATCTAATAATATGTGTGTTTATATAATATTAATTAAATATTTTTAAATTATATTAATGGTTGAATATAATTTAAAAGATTGGCCTTATATTTTAATTAAATTTGGACCAACAGTTGATCAACCTATATTTGATGAACATATAAAAAATTTATTAAATTTATATGAAACTGCTAAAACAAAAAATGAAAGAATGACTATAATATTTGATTTAAATCAATTATCAAAATGTCCAATGAAATATATTTTAAAACAAGGAGCAGTTAATAAAAAATTAAATTCATTATCTAAAATGTATATTAATGAAACATTTTTTTTAACTTCATCTAATTTTATTAAAAATATATTAGATATTTTATTTACATTTGAAAAACCAACAAGACCATATAAAATTTTCTCAAATAGAGAAAAGTTTAAAACGTATTTAAGTAATAAAATTAATAATAATAATAAATCATATGAACATATAAATATTTTAAAATAAATTAAATTTAATATGATTATCTATAAATATATCATTAATAATTTCATTTATATTTTTTACCATTTTAATATCAAATTTATGTTTATTTAATAAATTATTAAATGAATTATTTTTTTTTATTAATGAATTATTTTTTTTAGTTATTTTAATATTTTCTTGATATATTTCATAGTCTTTTTTATTATCATATGGTATATATATTTTTTTTATTCCTGCTTGTATTGCACCTTCTATTTTTGATTCTAATCCACCAATAGCATGTATATTCCCATTTAAATCAATCTCACCTGTTATAGCATGAAAATTATTTACTTTTAAATTACATAATCGAGATATTATTGCAATTGTTATCGCTGCTCCTGCTGAAGGACCATCTTTTGGTGTTCCTCCGTCTGGACAATGTATATGTAATCCTGTTATTCCTGTGGTTTCCCATTCATCCTTCAATTTAATTTTAATATATTCTGGTATTAAATTCCATGCTAATGTCTTTGCACATTTCATACTTTCTTTCATAACATTCCCCTGTGAACCAGTTAGTTCTAAACTTAATTTTCTATCAGATAATGTTTTTAAAACTTCTATTATTGTAATCCCACCACATCCTAAGTTTGTTGCAAATAACCCATTTACAATTCCAACCTGAGGATTACATGTTATTTTAGTATGATTTATAACTTGTTTATCATTAAATATATGTTTTATAAAAGATTCATCTATTTTAAATGGAAATATAATATTACTTTCTGTTATTTTTAATAGATTTATTTCTCTTATTAGTAAAAATAAATTTTCATTTAATTTTCGCACACCTGCTTCAAATGTATAATTATCTATTATATATAATATATTTTTAGTTCTAATTATTATATCTTCTTTTTGTAATCCAACAGCAGATAATATCTTAGGTATTAAAAATTTTACTGCAATGTGAATTTTATCATGTCTTGATAATGATGATATATTAATTTCATTTATTCTATCTAATAATATTCTATCTATTTTTTGTCTATCATTATAAGAAAATATAAATAAAACCTTTGAAAAATCAATTGGTATTCCACTAAAATATTTATCATTAAATTCTTTATTTTGTGTTGGATCTGTTAAATGTGTTAATATACTTATTAATTCATTCCCTTGTTCTGTTTTACTTATTTTATCTAATTCATCAATATATATAATTGGATTCATAACATCTGTATTAATTAATATATCTACCATTTTACCATGACTTGAACCTAAATAAGTAAAATTATGTCCTTCTAATGTAGAGCCATTTGTTGAACCACCTATTGGTAAAAATGCAAATGGTCTTGTTTTATTATTATCATCAATTAAACATTTAGATATACCATCCTTACATATTGTTGTTTTACCAACACCAGGTGGACCACATAATCCTATAACTTCTCCATCAATACCTCCTGTTATCCATTGTGCTATTAATCTTTTAATTTGTTGTTTTGTTTTAGTATGTCCATATATACTATTATCTAATATTTGGGTTACATTTTCCATATATTTCTTCTTATCATCTTTGTATTTATTCCATTTATTTATTAAATGTAAATACTCTTTATAAAATTTATTTAAAAAATAATTAATAGGATTTTCATCTATTTTATCATCTATTTTATCATCTATTTTATCATCTATATTTAACTTTGTTTTTATCTCAATTAATTCATTTTGCATAAGTTCTACTGTATTTATATCTATTAAATCTTCATCTATTAATTTTTTTTTAATACTATTTATATTATTAATCTTTATTTTACTATCTTTTATTATATCTATTGATGGTATATTTTTATAATTAAATATATTTTTTACTTTATTATTATCTTCTAATATATTATCATCTTCTAATATATTATCATCTTCTAATATATTATCATCTTCTAATATATTATCATCTTCTAATATATTATCATCTTCTAATATATTAGTTAATGTTAATGTATCAATATTTGTTAATGGTATTTTTATAGTTGTTTCTTCATCTAATATATTAAAATTAATATATTCTTTATGATATTCACTAATTTTATTTAAAATAATATTTAATTCTGTAAAAAATTGATCAATAATATTTTCAAACTTTTTAATTTTCAAATTATTATTTAATAGATGATTAATTTCTTTCAATATATTATTCTTAATATTTAATTTACAAAGTTCTTTATTAAATTTTATATTATTTGTTTCTAATTCTAAACTAAAATTATCTAAAAATAATATTATTGATTCTTTTTGATAAGTTCCAAATGGAATTTTTAATAAATTATCTAAATATTGTTTTGCTTTTGCAGAACTCTCTTTACCTCCATTTATTTCATCTAATTTATTTAATGCTTTTGTTTTTATATTATCATCAACTTTCATTAATGAAATTCTTTTTTCAAATGGTATATCTTTAAATGTCAATGATTTTAATCTATTTATTTGATTTTCTACATTTTTTACTGCCATTTTAAATTGTTTCTGTATTTTATAATGTAAACTTTGATATATAATTTCAGCCATTGGTTGTGAATTATATAAAAAAGATTGATTTGCAATCATATCATATATTATTTGTGCTAAAAATTGATCGTCTTTATCAGATAATAAAAATAATGTTAATATATATCTTTGTTTTTTTGGAGAACTTTTTACAAATTCTTTTACTAATGATGATAATGTTTTATTTTTATATCTTAATAATTCATTATAATCATTCTTTATTTTAATAATTATGTCTTCATTACTAAAAATAAGTATATCTCTTAATGATATAGTCTCTATATATAATTCTTTGAAATTATTTGGAATATGATTTAAAATATTAATATTTGTCTTCATTTCATTAAATTTTTTTTCTAATTTACCCTCTAATAATAATATACCTAATGGATCATCTGTAAAATATCCTTGTATTATTAATACTTCTTTTTTATTTTTTATTGGTAAATAAATACTTGCACCATTTATATTTTCTTGAAAAGATATTGATATATTATTTTTAATATTTTTAATAATTGGAAAATTTAATTCATTAATATCTAACTTATTATATAAATCTTTTACTTTAGCCCCTTTAATATGTGTAGACGATAAAATAATATAGAAATTATCTAAAAAATAAATAAAATTATTATATTCTATATTACTATTATGGAACCACCTATGAACCTAATTGACAATGTAAATCTTGTAGTAAAGTATTTAAATCGCAAACAAGCAAACAAATGGGGTTTCATTAGATATTCTATATTTAGAAAACTAATAACACATGTTACTGGTTATTCTAGATTATATTATATTCGGAAAATATTCCTATATATGGTTGAGCATGAATATTTTTTAAAACAGAAAACAGACAAAAGAAGTTATCTATATAAATTTAAAAGTAATAAGGAAACAAATGTAATTAATAAAAAAATTGTAGTTAATTTTGATTAACCTTAACTGGTTTAATAACTTCTAAGAAGATACTATTTAATGGTCCTAGCTCTTCGTTCGATGGGACAGAAAAATCTGGGTGTAAAATTCTTACGCTAAGATCATTGATCATCTGTGGCTCACCTACGTGTTGATATTGTATTTCTCCTTGATTCTGCGATTGTAAGAAATTACCAGCGGTATAAAATTTTCCGATTACAGCTTGAATCTTATTACTAGTTGTTTGTTCGCCATCTTCGAAGCCTCCGATTAATTTTTGTGGTAATTTAAAGCCGATATCAAGTAAATAATACCCTTCATCGTTATCACTTGTATCAAAAGTCCTTGATGATAATAAAGGAGTAGTTAGTGATGTTTCAGTGTCTTCAGATACTGGTTTAGTAAAACCTGGATCCCCACCTACAACAAATTTGGTTTTAGGAACTACGACATCAATAGATGGTAAGGCACCTGTAATATTTTCACCCAATTTATCTTGAATTAATAACGGATAAACAGTAGTAGTATTATCATTTAGAAGTATTGTATCTGTATCATGACCAACTGATATAGTCATACCTGTTAAACCTAATTGTGTAAATAAATCTGTAGGTTTTCCAAGAACTTCTGGAATATTAGGCGTTACACTAGTATCTGCCTTAGTGTCTATTTCAAAAGCAGTTAAATAGGTGAAGCCAATACCTCCATAACTTACAATTGGTTCTTTTGGTATTGGTCCAGCAGCAGTAGGAACTAAATCACCTATGGGATATGTTATACTTGGTACTGCCGCACTACCTCCACTTGGAACAGTATATACAGGAAAATGAATACTATCAAAATTTAATTTTTTTAGGTTTGTATCATAATTCATACTAACTTGGTTAGCACCAATAAATCTATCATCTGCCGAATTTAATGGTACTGTTGGTAATATTAAATTCGTTGCCGTTGGTGTTGCAGTAGTAACATTAGGATTTAAATATAATGCTGTTGCTGCTGGTGCAAATTCATCTGTTATTTTTTTTTGTGTTTGTCCAAATGTAGATAAAAATGGATTATTAACTGGAAAAACAAAGGACGAAGTTGCTGGAACGCCTGTATCATTATAATTATTTCCTATAGTTCCTAGACTATCTATCTGTGTCATATTATCATTAAATATTTGTGCTATTTCGGCTGGTTGATATGATCCTCTTGGTAATATAAAACTACATTCTTCTTCATAAATATTCATTATAGAACTAGCATCTGATACTGGATTTCCAGCATTCCCATAACAAACAAAAGAGTCAAGTAGATTTTGTTTTCTTGGATCTATAGGTTGACCAACTGGTACATCAAATATATTATTATACCATGGTCTTGTTCTATTAGGTAAATCTCCTCTATGATCTACTGCTGGATGTATTAATTTAAAATATTTTCCTTTAACCTCCCCACTAATTATTATTCCTTTATTGTCAGGTCCAAATGGAACTACTGCTGAAGCATTTAGATGGGATGCTATTTTTAATGACGGAATAGGAATACTTATTGTTTTATATTTATTTGTTCCAGCCTCATAATATTCCCATACACTATCAAAACCCCCAAATGATCTTAATATATCTTTTGAATTACTCATAACTGTTAATCCTTGTATAACATAATTGGTTGATCCAGTTAAATCATGTAATGTAGCAGCATAATAATTTTTTAAATCAGGCATTGGAATTTGATCTGCTGGATTAGCAACATAATTTTCTACAACATAAGGAACTGGGGCTAAAACAAATGGAAGGTAATTCCTAATGTATTTTGCCACACCCATTTTAACACGAGTATCCACGTCAATATTAATTAAAGATTCAGTCGCAGTATCTAATATAACACTATGCACTTTCACGACATCGCCCTCGTCTATTGTTATTCCTTCCTTTAATGAAATACTGAAATCACCATTGGAATTAGTTATAGAACTTTCTGCTTGACGCAATCTTAGCATAATAGATTTTTCCATTATATAATATAAGATATAAAATAAAAATTAACAATAAACTCTATAATAAAGTTTACATATAACGAATAACATAACCTTGTCCAGGTCCGCCAACAATTAAGCTTTTGCGAACCTCTCCGTATACGTGGGCGTTAAGTTGATCTGTAGTTGGGCGTTTGTTTGTAGTGTCTTGTAATCCAACACGACTATAGTTAATTTGAAGATTTGATATATCTTTTCCTATATAAAGTCCAATATAATCAAGTTGTCCCATAAGATTTCTACCATCTGTTAATTCAAGTGCAGCATCAACTCCATACTGGTTAGAAGAAATATAAGCCGAACATTCTCCAAAACTATCTACAATATGTGCTAATCGTTCATTATTTCCTACGATCCCTTCTCTTGGTAATAGATTACGACCATTTACTCTAAACTGAACTTTTTGTTTATAACAAGCCTGTGATGAAAATTTACCAAAACCTTTAGTTGCGTTTGCAGCAACTTCTTTTGAAGCATCACCAATTTCTTTAACAAGTAAAATTCGCTCTAAATGTTTGTTATTAAATCCATTAATCTGGACATTAGTTGTTTGTTCTTTGAGTTGATCCCCTGCTCCACCATTGTTGGTTGCTTGTGGGATAACAAAAAAATCGTGTTCCCACTCAAGCCAAGTAGCATTTTTTAAACCTTTATTAAGATTATCAACCACGACTGGATTGTTAATAACATCACATGCTAAAACTGGTCTTAATGTATCTATGGCTGCTATAGTACTATTAAGGACTTGATTTCCAACAACACTATCAAATTCTATCTGTAAATTTAAATTGTCAAAAACAGCAGTAGGTAAATGACTAACACTATTTAACATAGGCAGAATTTCTCTTAAATCTAAAGTAGCACTATCAGTTGTGCCGATAACATTTGCCTCAAACTGCGATGCCATACGCTCAATAGCGTTTTTAGTACCATTAACAGTAAAACCAAGTCCACTACAATCTTGGTATGACGCAGAACTTTGGTTTACTTCATTAGATTTGTTTACATTTTTAAATCCATTATAGAATTGTGCTTCTTCCATTGAGCATAAAACTGTTTTACCATCCATTAACCTAATATTTTTAATAAGTGCTAAAGCACCAACTAAATCATTATATTTAACTGCTCCAGCACTAGAAGCACCAAGAAATGTAAGTCTTAAATTTGGTAAGTAAGCAGCCTCAGACTGGTCTAGGTCAAACGTGCAACGAGCATTAGGCGTATATATTTTGGGGTCCAAGTATTTGGTACTGACATTTGCATCACTATAGAAAGACATGTTTATAATATATAAATATAAAATAAAAATGAAAATTAAACAAAATAAAATATCTTAAGCAACCACAATAGTATGGAAATAAGAATATAAATTCATAGGTTTCTGGTTAGTAATATCTGATGTTAATTGTATTCCGAACCGCTGATTTGATAAATCCACAAATCCAGAGAATTTTTGTCCTATACCAAAGCCATTATTAGTTCTGAAAGTATCTAATTTCATCTGTTGATGTCCAGTATTATCAAAAGAATTAATGTAGCGCTCTATCATAGATCCTAAGTCATTTTCATTATAAGACACATATTTATTGGTTGAGTCATTAAACTCAAATTGAAGGCGACGAATATTTTGGACGGAATCACAACTGTAGTTATTAAAAACATTAACATTTTCTTCATTTTGTCTTTGGAATGAACACGATACTGCGTCTACTGTTGCTGGTACTTGTTGTGAGATGTTTGCAGTTCCAGACTGGATTGTTGATTTAACATTGTAAACAGATCGCATAGAAGTTTGTTTAGTCATTGGATCACCCATTGTTGGGACAGACTGGAAAGTAACATGAAGATTTTTTAATTTGTATGTTGCTCCACTTCCTTGATTTGCTCCCATAAGAGCTGCCATATTACGAGCAAGATTAAATGTTAATCTAATTTCACCAGATTTTTCAAATGGAAGATGATCACCACTCATACGATTTAAAATACAAACTGGTTTCATAGAAAAATCTAAATCTCCTTGTGGGCTTGTTCCAGTATTAACTGGTTGTTCTCCTTTAGCAAGTTTACCAGCTGAAACACCATTAACAGCACGAAGTTCTACTTGATTGGAGGCGTTGTTGTAGTCATCTTCATAAATAGTTCCAATTGCTAACATCTTAACCCATCTAGCATAATTCTGAATATTTTCTTTTATTCCAGATGTTCCAAAACTCGTTTGGACTGAGGCACATGTAGCATGAATACCAATTGCGTGGTCCATATATACACGACTATCTGACCGAGTAGCACCATCACTTGTAATTTCTACTTCACCATTAAGTCTAACACTATTTCTTAAAAGAGATCGTCCAGGTCCAACGTTTAAAACAAAATCAACATTGTTAAATTCTACATAGTTAGTTTGTACGGCTTCGGCTGTGGCACTATGATACATCAAATTATCCATCTTTATATAATATATATATAAAATAAAATTGAAAATTAAACAAAATGATTTAAATAGTTTTCTGAAGTTCTTTATAGAACACTACATCCTGAATTGCTGGAGCCTTTAATTGAAAGTTAACTATTTTCTGTGCTTGTGTAAGTGGTAAAGTTTCATAAATAGGATATAATGCTAATTGGTTTGCATTTGCTCCCTGTTGGGCTCCAATCTTTACAGCATTAAGTGAAAAATTACTAATGTTTTGCGACCGATTGTTAAAGGTTCGCATAATACGATCTCGATGTAAAGGTTTATTATAAGCAATATCACGATTACCACTAACATCCACATTATCTATTTGCATTCTGTATGAAGTCCACGCCTTATTAGGTTGTGTTTCTCCACTACCACAATGTGCTACAAATAGATTTTGTGCGTTTGGTTCTACAATAATTTGTTTATTAAAAGAAGTTAAACCAGCAACACCTTGAGTTTCTTCAGTAGAATAAGTCCTGTAGTCAATGCTATCTGGTCCATTAACAGAAGGTAATTGGGTTAAAACAATTTCAGCGTTATTAATTCTAATTTTATCATTCGTAGCGTCACTTCGCAATGCTTTTATAGTAATAGCAGTAATATCTTCACCAGCACCAGTAGCATTGGTGTATAATGCTAAAGCAGTAGATAATCTAACTGATCTTGTACCATTTGGTGGATTTAATGCGTTACTTCCTTCATTATATTCTACAGCACTGATTTGGGCGTATGCTGTTTGGGGTCCTGCTGTATTTGTAAATGCTACTTCAATAGCTTGTCCTACATAAAAAGGCATCTGTAGTTCAAAATCATCATAAGTAATTTCTGTAATAAGTGGTTTATCAGTTCCTAATGCTTCACCATTTGGAAGCTGTCCAGCACCACTCGCAACAGTATATGGTTTGATAGCACCATATGCTTTAGCCTGTGCCGCTGGTTGGAAAATAGTAGTATCTTCACTACCACCAAGTTGTTCAATTCTTAATCTTGTTGTATCTACTTCTAAATGAATACGAGTAGAACCATAAACATCTGAATTCCAAAGAGCAGATCCTACACCAAATAAATCACTTAAAGGAATTCTTAAATCTCGTCTAATATTAGATGCCTTAATAGTAGTATCAGCAACTCCATTAACAGAAACATTACTACCCATAATCTGAACCAATTGTGAAGTAGCATTATTTGGTCCTCTTCGTCCAAAGAAATTACCAAGATTCATATTATTATCATGTTGTTCGGCTTTATCATTTTCAATATTAAATAAAAGTTGTCTAAGTGTATCTTGTCTAGTTATACTCTCAACCATTCCACGATTGGCTGAAAACATATCTGAATTACGAACTATACTGGCAAAATCGCCCATAATTTTATTATTACCTGCCGAATCTGTTTCCATAACAATATCATTATTATACATAGCACTAGAATTAAGCGTATTTGCAGGTTCATTGGCATTTGCTGCTGATATCACTTCCGCATTTACATTTATCCAACATTTTGATAAATCATAAGTTCCAGTTCCACCAGGTATAACAAAATCTAATAGTTTCTGAGTTGGCGGTGTAGTTGCTACATCTGCTGGCACCCAAGTTTCTGAAAAACCTTGTTCCGATGCTATTTTAATAATTGATTCCATCTTTATATATTATAAATATAAAATAAAATTGAAAATTAAATTTAAAAGTATCTTAATACTATTATTAGACACTATGGAAATAAAAGACTATCCAAATTATTTAATCTATGACGATGGACGAGTTTATTGTAATAACCAAAGAAAAAAATTCTTAAAAAATGATGTTGGTAAAAAAGGATATTGTCGTGTAGCATTATCTAATAGTGAAAATAGAAAAAAATTTTTAGTTCATAGATTAGTAGCACTACATTATATTCCTAATCCAAATAATTATCCAGAAGTAGACCATATTGATATGGATAAATCAAATAATAATGTTAGTAATTTACGGTGGGTTACGAGTAAAATGAATAAAGCAAATAGAAAAGAAGTAACTAATACTGGTGAAAAATATATTACAATT
>WLWF01001964.1_pt1 | contig 15669 bp, 17 predicted proteins | sample 6718331 | NCBI WGS metagenome assembly WLWF01 (sample SAMN12718692, study PRJNA515312) | sponge metagenome | isolation source: marine sponge | host: Mycale hentscheli | place: New Zealand: South Island, Marlborough, Capsize Point | collected 2003-05-01
TTGCTATTCTGAATACTTAAAGCCATTTTTTGACTCCAACAATATTGACATTGCTATTACACTAAAAGATTTTTATCACATTACTAAAAAACATTTATATTTGTATGCAACAAGGGCTCGTGATCTTACTGTAGCCTCACTTTCTCACCATAACTTTCCTAATATGAGATTATTGGATGCTTTAGGTGCAAGTTGTGCGATTCCAGGTATTTTTTCACCTGTAGTTTATGAAAATGAATTGTATATTGATGGTGGAATCATGAGTAATTATCCATTAGAAGAATGTTTAAGTGATTCTTCTGTTGTTCCTGAAGAAGTATTTGGGGTCAGACATGAATATCCTCCTCCAGAAGGAGTCATCGATTTGAACAACTTTAATATTTTTGATATGGCATTTTATTTGGTTTGTTGCACAACGGAGAAATTACTTGTTTCCTCTTATAATGAAAAATGCACGTCTGAAATTCAAGAAAAGCTTACCCGTGTACATGAAGTAATACATAAAGTATCCACATATTTGTTGACTGCAAATGATTTACTGGAGATTATTAAAAGCAAAGAAATGCGAAGAGCTGGAATAGAAAATGGATATAAGTTGGCAAAAGAACATTTTGCAAACTTATCGATTGAAGATAGTGTGGAACATGTAAGCGAATCGACTCAAGTAAGCGAAGCAACTCAAGTAAGCGAAGCGACTCAAGTAAGTGAAGCAACTCAAGTAAGTGAAGCCATTTAAAGTGTGCTATTTAAAAATTGCAAAATTGTATCCCGATCTGGTTTTGCGTCATATTCAATAATTTGATTATCTTTTACAAGCTTAATGGTTGGATATCCCTTAATATTGTATTGATCTGTGGTATCAGGATCAGCTTCACCATCAACTAAAATAAAATTCACCTTGTACCCATTTATTTTTTTGCCTTGATATTCCTCTGCCAAATCTTCCCATATCGGCAATGCTTTTTTACAATGGGGACACCAATCCACTTTAAACATGTATAAATCGGCAACAGCATCATCTCCTGGACCTTGAGATGTATCTTTAAATTCACGATTTTCCACATAATTAGGATTCATTTTAGGTTTTACAAAAGTTCTAAAAACATAATAGGCTGCAATAATAAACACCACGGCCAATAGTAAAATGCCTATGAACTTGTAGTTCTTTGCTAAAGATGACGATACATTTTTCAACTGCCCTTTAGCTTGATCCATATTTATATATTACTTGTATTAAATATATAAATAATAATACGTATTTTAAAAAAACATTTCTTTTGTAATAAATAAGAAAAAACTGGCTAATATAACTAAAAAAAGAGCACCTATTAAATATTGATTCCGTATTTGCGTGTTTTGTTCATTTGTAAATAATTCATTTATATTTAATAATTCATGCAAGGATTGGAATTGATAGTAAATCGTTGCGCCTAAAATTCCCAATAAGGCAATTTTCAGAAAAAATCGGAAAAAAGCATTTGTTTTATAGGGTATAGTAAAATAAGCTATGGTTAATACTAATGTAATAGAAACCCATGTACAAGTATTTTTTGATTTTTCATTATAATTATTCATTACAAGTTGACTGGACATAATATTATTATATGTGTATCGATGATTAATGTTATATTATTATCATAATTTAAGTTTCTTAATAAAAATATTAAGCAAAAGAGTAAATGTAAATCGACATTTAAGATTAAATTATAAGATAAACAAAATCCGATAATAATTTGAGTGTTTGTCCATTTTTTAATTTATCTTTATTATTTTCCATTATTTCTGTTGTTAATGTACGAGAATGTACTTTAACTACTGGTATTAAACTGTCTATTATGATTGCCTCGGAAGTTAACTCTGCTCCTCCTGTGTAATTTTCGGCAAACATATCTGATACAAATACGACCAAATTATTCCTCTTCTGCTAATGAACTAAAGAGAGCGTCTATTTCTTCATCGGTCGCAGTGTTATCAACATAGATTGAATTACAAAAATTCTCATACAATGATTCATTTGAAAATTTAGATTCTATTAAAGGCTTCAAGTCGTTTGCTATTTTTTTGGCTTTATCTAAATTTTTATATGTTTTTCTCAAAACCATTTTATACGAACCTTGGTCAGCATATGCCCACATTGAATCTTTCTCCAATACACCGGGCCAATGTGCTTGTTGTTGAATTGGTTGCAAAGAATAATCAACTTTGTTAAAATAGTCCTTACCATCATGATACAGGAAGTCAAGTTGACCAGACCAACCAATTGTTGTAATTGGAAGTCCTTCACGAGCAGCCTCAAATAATGGAAGACCAAAGCCTTCACCTCTCGTCAAGCTAATTGTTGCTTTAATGCTTTCTGTCTTGTAAAGATTGTTGAGGTCACTGTCTGTAAAGCTCCCGTGAAGTAAATGTATCTTTTTATTTATTTTCATATGCTGGCATGCAGAAGTGATAATACCCTGTATTGCCTTGTAGTCAATTATGGTTGAGCGCCCCACATTACTTTTTATTACAATCCCTACGTCATCATTTTCAGAAAAGGTATCTGCTATCACCTTCATTGTTTTGAAGATGTTTTTTCTATCATCGCTGGGATTGGGAGAAGTAAGCTGGCCAAATATCAAAAAATTAAAGGATGTATCAAACTCAAATTTACCTGTAGGTTCTTGCTTCAAGGCATCTGGAAATGACTCGGGAATGACAACAATTTCCCTTGTTAGTTTTCCTGAATTTTTAAAGGTATTCTTTATGTGCGTAGAGGGCACAACCACAAGATCCATCTTATTTACTGCATCAATCCACTGCGGATTACATCGATCAGTTTCAATTCCGGCTGTAATTCCCACATTATATCTAGCGCAAGAAAGATCCCATTCGTTAGGTAGTATTACTTGAAACGAAATATCTGCTTTTTCTTCTACTGCAACGGAAAATTTCATTATTTTCCCAATAAGACCGTCAAGGTCATCTGGGTTTAGGTACCAAGTAGTGTCTCCCCAGGGTACGCACTGTATAGACAATTTAATTTTTTGAGCTTCAGCTAGTTCAATTAGCCATCGTGCAACTTGGCGCGAATGCACACCGTATCCGCTCTGGGTAAGTACAGGACCTCTTAAAATTACGGACTTCATTTCAATCCCAACGTTTTCTGTCTAACAAATCTATAAACTGAGCTTTTATCATTTTCCCACTTTTCGCACATATCTGTAAGCGTCTTGTCCCACTGATCTATTGTGGTATCCAGGGAAAATTCTGACATTACATAATCTCTGGCTTTTTCCCCTAGGGATTTTCTCTCTTCTGGGTCCATATCATAGAGTTTCATAATGGCATCAGTTGTCTTTTCAATTGTGCAATAATCCTCGTAGATATACGGGACATTTTGACTGCCTACTAAAGATCTACACTCCACATCAAGAGCAATTCCGTTTTCACTGCCGTCTCTATGATCTACAACTTGTCGGGTTAATCCACCTGTTTTTAGAGCTATGATCGGGTTTCCTGTCTGCATTGACTCAAGAGTAGTAAGTCCAAACCCTTCGTTAAGTGCTATATTGATACAGAAATCAGAAATGTTATGAAGAACATTCATTTCAGGAAATTCAAGCCGCTGGGGTGATATCATTACATTGTCATGAACTTTAAGCATCTCCATTGTGTTGTAGAGATTAGGGCCTTCTTGATCATTTGGGTCTGTGTGCATAATCAAAGTAGCTTTTCTATGCCCGTGTTTTTCCTCTAGCTTGTCAAGAAAATTTTTCCAAGACGCGAGGACGTCATTCGGTCTTTTTCTTTTAGCATTTCTATTAATCCAGATGCCAACAAAATGGTCTAATCTATTTTCACCTAAAAGCTTTTTCTTGTACTCTAGTACTTCTTTTTCAGGAAGGGGCTTAAAAAGATCTGGAGGTAGTGCATGAGGAATAAAATTAGTTTTTTCTGGGAATTTTTCGTTCACCATCGAGTACGTCTTATAAGAGTGACAATTAATCAGGTCAGTTCCCTCATAAAACGCGCTATTGAAATGTGGATAAGGATCATTATCCCAAACATGCCAATATGCAATCGGGCAAACTTGGTGTATTTCATCCTCCATCTGCCAAACCCAGACAAAAAATCTCGGGTCAGTAAATAAAAGAAGTACATCAGGTTTTTCTACAGCTAAAAGCTGCCTTAGCATATCCCTGTTACCAAAGCCGTCAACAGGCTTGATAACAATATCCGGGTGGGGCTGGACGACGTCGTAATTTTCATGCTTTATTGCTGCGCCTAATTGCCTGACTTGCCATCGCTCTTTTGAAATAAGACCATAAGCCAGATATCGAGACTGGCAGCCTACGCCGGAAGTGCTAAGCAAGTGATCACTCAACATTAAAATTTTTCTTTTTTTCATCTAAACCTCGTAAAGGGCTTAGACAATCATACACAGATCATTAAATTTTATAAAAAACTTATGAACCTGTGCAGAGTTCTGTGCCCTTGAACTCGCACCAGCGACATGCACTGTAGTTCTTTGGAAAGAAGCCTTTGCGAACAGCTGCCAACATAGACCGAACAGTCTTTGTTGCTTTTTGCATCTTTGCGTCTGAGCCTGAGACTTCAACAAGCTCACAGCGCTTTCCGTTCTTACCATCTCGCTTCAGGAGAATAAACCCTATCTTAATGTCTTTAGGATCGATGTTATGCTTTTGTGACCAGAAGTGCTTATAAAGTATTAACTGCATTTGGTAATTGAAGTCTTGTTTCTTCTGTGGTCTCCAACCCCAACCCGCAGTCTTCCAGTCAAGGAGCCATATCTTGTTTTTTCCTCGTTTATCTTTGCTAAGAATAACTGCATCGATGAAACCCTTAAACTGCATCTCATCGTTCTGGATGACCTCGTAGAGCTGTTCCTCTCCCTCTACACCTTTCCACTCAGGGAAGGTATCATCTAAGAATCCTGGTACATCGTCGATGATGTCAGAGGCTATCTGCTTCCACTGCTCCCTCTCAGGTGAGTACTTGCAGAAACCATTGGCAGCAACATACTCGCTAATACCTTCTTGATTCTCATCCCAGTAGTCATCAATCTCTTTGAAAGCAAGCTCTTTGTCTATCTCTCCTGTCTCGATATAGTGCTCACAAGTTGCGTGAACGCCAGTACCAAAACCAAGATATGGAGAAGGATCAAAAGATCCTAATTTTTCAATATGAATAAGTTTGTGCCGATATGGGCACTCTTTCCAAGCGAATAACTCAGAAAAAGAGATGTGTGGCTTACCAGTGGGAAATATCATAGTCTAATAATATATCGTCTAGTAAGAAAGTACAGTATCTTCTAGACGATGGTTAGGTGACCAGCCCAGTATTTGCGTGGCTTTAGAGATATCAGCCATTGTTTCTCGTGCTTCACCTGCACGAGATGGAATGTAAGATTTCTCTCCACCGACAAGGTCTGCGACCTGATTGATGGAATAGTTTCTACCTGTCCCAATATTGAAGAGCCCGTGATATACCTTTGAGTCTGCAGCCATCATATTTGCTCGAACCACATCTTTTACGTAAGTAAAGTCACGCCTTTGCTCACCGTCACCTACAATGGTTAACTTATCACCTGACTCTTTCATCCTCTTAAAAAGGCCCACAACTGGGGCGTATTGGCCTTTGAGAGGCTCCCTTGGACCATACACATTAAAATAGCGCAATGTGATTGTGCTTAAACCGTATAGGTCTGAGAACATCTTGCAGAGTTCTTCACCCTGCTTCTTTGATAGCGAGTAGGGCGTGAGGCAATCAGGTATCATCTCTTCGTGATGAGGAGGCTTATTCTTATGACCGTAGCACGAAGAGCTGCTAGAGTATATTACCTTTTTAACTCCGGCGTTTTTCGCGTGATTTAGAACCTTTGAGGTTCCTAGAACATTCGATTCAAATGCTCCAGATGGATCGTCGATGGTTGGCTGGATTCTTGATCTTGCTGCAAGGTGAAACACGACGTCAACACCCTTGTAGAGGTCTGCAGTTCTGTCATCGCAGATATCAAGCTTGAAATATTCAGCTCCGCTAAACTTATAAAACTCGTGATTCTCATTTGCAGACTCGTCGTCAATCACGAGAACCTGATCTCCTTTTAGCAGGAGTTCTTCAACAACGTGAGAACCGATAAATCCGCAACCTCCAGTAACCAGTGCTTTCATAATATCGATTCCATAACATCTTTAAATGAAGGAGAGTTTCTATCTTTCTCAGAAAGTATCAAAGGTATTTCGGAATTCCAGGATATTGACAAGGTCTTGTCGAGGGGATTGATAGAATACTCGTCTTCGGGTTCATACTTGGCAGTTACCTTATAGAAAAAAATAGTGTCGTTATCAAGCGCCTGGAATCCGTGTGCAAATCCAGGAGGAATCCAAAGAATGTTTCTTTCTTTATCGCCCAGGTGAAATACGTGTACTTTTCCAAAGCTTTTACTTTTTTGGCGCAAGTCAACGAGGACATCGATTGCAGAACCTTTGATAACTGTAACAAGTTTTCCCTGGGGATTTTTTTTCTGGAAGTGAAGTCCTCGAAGAACTCCTTTTTTTGAAACGGAGATATTATCCTGGATGAACTCTAAGCCTGTATAATTTAGGTAATCATCGATAGCAGAATTATACGACTCTAAGAAATGGCCACGTTGATCTGTGTGGACTACAGGCAAGAACTCGATGATATCATCGTGTTTCCGGATAATCATTACTCGCTCACTGCACCTTTGATGTCTGCCCAGTCTCTTTCTTTTCGAACTTCTAGATTCTTCTTCCAGGATGCCCGAAGTAAATTAGGCTCAATTCCTAACTCTTCAAAAAGACCGATGAAAGCATTGATATCTTTAGGAAAGCACTTGCCTCCATACCCTAGGCTTCCATCGTGACCCGGAACATCTAAATGAGAATTTCCAATTCTACCATCGGAAACAAATCCATTCATCACATCATCCCAGTCGCACCCTAGACGATCGGCGGCCTGCTTCATCTCATTCATAAAAGACACCTTGACAGCAAAAAAGCAGTTAGCCATGTATTTAATAAACTGAGCAGAAGCAGGGTCTGTTTTAATGATTTTTACATGGGGAAACCTTTTCCGGTACAGAGTTTCAACGGCATCAACATCTTCCGGTTGACCACCTAAAATAACTCTCGAGGCATTTATAAAATCAAGTCGGGCTGCCCTCTCTGTTAAAAATTCAGGATTAAAAACTATCCTAAGATTGGGAAACATTTCCATATATCTTTCGGTAGTTCCGGGTACCACAGTTGACTTTAAAATAAAGATGGTATCTTTGTTTTGGCACGTCTCATTTATTCTGTTAAAAACATCATCCATGATAGATAAATCAATTTTTCCACCTTCAACGGATGTCATGGGAGTAGGGACACCAACAAAGACAAAATTACAAGTATTGCACACTTCTTCAAAAGAATGAGTTTTTCTGTCTGGGTCAACATCAAATATTTTTATATCTGCATGAAGGCCAAAGCCGGCGGTGATAGCTGAGCCTACAAATCCGTTTCCAATTATTCCTACTTTTGGTAGCATCAGAATATCCTTGATTTAATTAAATTTTCTAAATACAGGCTTGATAGAGGGGCCAGCTAAAGCCTCCTCAAAACTCCTGCCTGATTCTACAGTGCTTTTTATTTCTCTTAAAGTCTCGGTGAGCGCAGACTTTGTTTTTTCGATAATTTCTGGTTTTGAATGTGCATGACTAACTGCAACGTAGGGCATCATGACTCCATTTTCTAGCATCTTTTCTTGAAAGAAAGTTCGAAGAAACAGGTCAGGGACTCCGCCCTCACTTGTCGTCATATAATTTGGAGAACACGAAAAGCCGTTAAATAAGAATATTTTTTCAAGCCCGAGAGATCTAGACAGACTATTTGAAAAGTCTATTATCTCTGAACCTGTCTTCCAGATACCCGGTATGACGCTATCTCTCTCCATAATTTCTACAGTTTTTAGAAAAGCTGCAAGGGAAGACATTTCAGCTCCATGAGTCGAAGACAAAAGAAAAGTTCTTTCGGTGCCGGGTAAATTTGTGGATCCTACTTCCATTATCTCTTTTTTTCCCGTGAGAGCTGCAACTGAAAATCCGTTTGCCATAGCTTTGCCGAAGGTTGACATATCAGGCGTAACTCCAAAGTAGGCTCCGGCACCTCTAATGTCGTATCTAAAACCTGTTATCATCTCGTCGAGAATCATGAGACAATTTTTTCTATCACAAAGTTTTCTAACTTGCTTGAGAAAGCACTCTCTCTCACTGCCGTCTTCGTTCTTTCTTGGATCCTGCGTAGTGGCAGGTTCCATGATTACGCAAGCAATGTCCTTGTCTTCAAAAAGACGCTCGAGGGATTCAATGTCTCCATAATCAAACATAAGTGTAAGAGATGCATGTTGTTCGGGTACACCTCTTTTTACAGGAGTTGTCCCAATAAACCAGTCGTCAAAAGAAAAGAAAGGCTGCTGTCTACACCTTGCTACATATTTTTTTCCTGTATAGGCACGCGCAACCTTAACTGCAGCAGTTGTTACATTAGATCCATTCTTCGCAAATTTAACCATCTCAGCAGAGGGTATGATATCAATAAGTTTCTCTGCTGCCTCTAACTCTACAATAGAAGGCTTAGTAAGATTGTTTCCCATCATGCTTGCTTTAAATGCTGCTTCACAAACCTCTTTGTCAGCATAGCCAATTACGGTAGATCTAAGCCCCATTCCATAGTCGATAAAAGAGTTACCTTTATCATCTAAAACATTGCACCCGTTTGCACTTACAAGAATCTCAGGAGCAGAACTTGGAAACTGGTCACTTCCCTTGCTATAGGTATGACAGCCTCCCGGGATGGCTTTATTTAGTCTTTCAAGATAACTCAAACCAGCTCCTTGACTCTTTCCACGAGAATATCGATGGAGTTCCTAGAAGTGTCATAAAGGATTTTACTATTATGTTTTTGATAATCTTGATCAGTCAGGACAGGCTTTGACTTAATAAAGTCTTCTATTTCATTTACATCAATGCTCCAGCCAGCCCAGCAATACTTGTGATTCCAGATCTTTTTTGCCGACTCATTGAATAGCAAGTTGTTTGGATCATTTTCTTCTACGTAAATAGTGGGAGTCTTCCAGAACGATGTTTCCATCCCAATTGAAGACTGGTATCCAATAACATAGTCAGCATTTCTTAATGCAGATGCTGCATCACTTTCTTGTAAAACCCTGATGGGTTTATCTTTTGTCCCATAGACTTCAAAAGACCACCTACCTCCAACTCTGTCTGCTTTGTGCCTTCTCCATTCGTTAGGGTGAAGCTTAATTAAGACATTTGGAAGCCCTGTGATTCTTTCGTATATTTTTCTTGCATTCTCGTGCTGACACTGTACTGGGTCTGGTGTCCAGATCAAAATTGGCTGGCTTTCATCGAGATCATATTTTTGACATAGAAGCTCACGACTTTTTATTTTAATATTATGAGTTACATCATCCCATAAAATACAATTTCCGTAGGTAATTTTAAGCCCAGGCAAACCTGAGCCCCCAGCCATCACATCATAAAAATAGGGTGATATGGCAAATGCTTCGTCAGCAGGACCCGGATAAAAATCAACAGGCATTGTAGCGACTTGAATTACGTAAGCTCCGGCGTCCTTGGATGCAGAAATGTCTCGACTCTCAATGTTACCTTTTCTAAAATTTGAGCCTAGAAGAGCTACTTTATGACGGTTAGATCTTAAGAAATTTATTGCGTCTGAATTGTTTAAGAAGTGAACTTTACTCCTGTGCTTAATGCTGATCTCGTAAGCCTCGATAAAGTCCAGGCTAGAAAATCCCCATTTTGAATTTGGGACAATAATGTGTGTGTCTATTCCAGACTCGTTTAATGCGTCATGAAGCGCAAAATAATTTTGTGTGTGCGAGTAGTGCATTCCTGAAAAATAAATTATTACATCCATGCTATTTCCTTTTTTGAACTTTGGCCGGAACACCAAATGCGACTGCATTATCTGGTATGTCTTCTATGACAAAGCTGTGAGCCCCTACAACAGAATTCTTGCCTATTTTTACGCCCGGCATAATAGTGGAATGACTTCCAATACAAGTATTTTCGCCAATAATGACCTGACCTGATTTATTATCGATGGTGCTAACTGAATAGATGGAAGTGTGAGATCCTACTTGAACATTATCGCCTATTTCCACTCCTTCAAGAGCATTGATATACGTGAACGCGCCAATGTCAGTCTTGATACCCAGGTTTAAATTTTCCGGGTGATGAACCATCCAGTTCCACTTAGTCATTTTACCGTGCTCTATCAAGGGAGCTTCCCACTCTTCAAACCTATCAGACAATTAATGTTTTCCTAAGATATATTTTTTCATCATTGACTCTACGCAAATAAAGTCACAAATGTCATCAATTTCATAATTTTGCCATCGTTCTATAGTAAAGGGAAGTATTCTATTTTGATAAAACGTTCTTTCCTGAAGAAGGTTTTTAGTTTTTGAAGCGTAAATTACACCGTAGGGGAAATAAGCATCTGGTAGTTCTTGCCGTCGGGTTACAGTGCTTTTCACATTAACGTATGGTACCAAAGTGTTGTTCTCAAGCTTCTTGCAAATTGCAGGATGTTCTAGAGTTACTTTCCCGGCGCTAATTACAGCATCATAATCATCCCAGTTATCGATTAAGCCTCTAAGCGCATTATCAAGATCTTCTTCATTGCGGAGAGGTGAAGTAGGCTCAAGAAGAGCGACCACATCATACTCTTCATTCAAGAAATTAATTGCATGCTCAATTGCGTCAATAGAAGGAGCAGCATCCGTCGAAAGGTGCTCTGGGCGCTTAAAAGGAGCTTCAGCGCCAAAATTCTTGGCACACTCAATTATTTCTTCGCTATCGGAAGTCACTAGAACCTTATCTATTGTATTGCTCTTCAAGGCTTGGCCTATTGTCCATGCCAGTAGCGGCTTACCACATAAATTTTTAATGTTCTTCCCAGGTAAACCCTTGCTTCCGCCTCGAGCAGGAATAATCGCTAGCGTTTTTTTGCCACCGTACATAATTTTGCCTTTTCTATAATCAATTTTTTATTTCCATCCCTTATGTAAGCACCCAAGTAGGGAGAAGAAAGAGCTCTAATCTTTCTATCAATCAGATCTAGGCTGTCACTCTTAAGGTCAATCTCATTGTCAGATAACTTTGGTTTTTTAAAGGTGTAAGCCTTGCTTTCGTCCTGGGGCGTTCGGGTAGAATTTCCCGTAACAATAGAGGTGAGGTTATCATTTACCAGCTTTTTACCCGCACATATAACTTTTTCATAAAGCGAAGAAGCAGTTTCGTCAGGAAGCATGGAAAAACCTTGTTGATCGATAATGTCACCAGCGTCCGTTTCGGAGCATGCATGAAAAAGTGTCACACCAGACTCGGGTGCACCTGACAAGATCGTGTTTATAATTGGAGCTGGTCCTCGGCCCCACGGTAAAACTGTAGGGTGAAATGCTACAAAAGCTTTTTTTGGGATACTAAGTACTTCTTCACTGATTATCTGTCGCCATCCGCACATAACAACAATATCAGGGCTAATTTTAGAAAGTAGATCAACTTCCCTATTCATCCTGTCAATAAAGTATTTTTTGCACGGAAGGGTATTCCAGGCTTCCCTTGGCAAGCCATCATACATTACAGTCTTCGAGTCTTGAGAAAGTGTTACTAGCTGGTGGTCGTAATTTTTAAAAACTCGAAGTGCTTCTTTCACCACTTCAAATCCAAATCTATTTGCAGACAGCCAGACTATTTTAGCACAGGTATCATCACTCAAGGTATTACTCGATTCACTGTACTATTATAAATAGCTTTATTTATTTTTTCAAATTAAGACTGCCTAAAGCCTCTAAAGTTAGCATCCTTGGTGCTGTAAACATTTCTATTTTGCTTCATATAGCTTTCCTGCTTTTTGCAGAAGTGATCTCTGATTAATTCGTCATTGGCATCTGATATTGCCTGGTGGAAATCATCATCATTTAGATCAGTAAAGTTAACAGCTAGGAGATCAGAATTTGTGTGCTTATTTTCATAGAAATCTTTTGCAGGATTTTCTTTGTCAATTAAACCTTTTGCAATTGCAATGTGATAAAGAGGTGATCCCGGATATGGCGTAACAGGCCTAATGGTCCTTAGCTCAGCTTTTTCATATTTCTTTAAAAAGTTTACCGCTTTCCAAAGAGTTTCTTTGTTTTCTCCGAGGTTGCCCCAGATAAAGTTAAGGCCCGGAGTAATGCCTGCATCAATGGTTTGCTCTACTCCTCTGACGATCGTGTCTACATTTAATCCTTTTTTCATATTTTTAAGAATCTGGTTATCAAAGGCTTCAATACCAAAATTAAGGTAGACACATCCGGCGCGCTTCATAGTATCCAAGATGTCTGGAGTGCAATAGTTAAGTCTTCCGTTACAATCCCACTTAAATTTCAACCCTGTTCGTTCAGTATACTTGATGAAGGCTTCAGCTAGCTCCATAGATCTATTCTTACTTACCATAAGAAGATCGTCAGAAAAAGCAACATAAGTTATTCCATAAGTTCTTTGGAGGTATTCGATTTCATCTAATATTCCCTCTGCAGAGCGAGGTCTAAAGCCGGTGTCCATTCGATAGCAGAAATTACACTTGAAAGTACATCCTCTACCAGACAGGACAGGCTGAATAAAATCAGTATTGGTGCAATTGGGCATCCTTAGCAGCCTATAGTATTCCATTGGAAAAATGTCATAAGCAGGCATCGGTATTCTATCCAGGTTTTCTAATTGATCTGCTGGAATTAAACCTCTCGATGGGTTGACGGTGACATTATTGCCATCTCTGTAAGCAATACCGTTGATATTTTTGTAATCTTCGTTATTTGCTAATGCAGCAAATAGCTCTCTAGTTGTGTCTTCACCTTCACCCATTACGCAGACATCTGCTTTTGTCTTTTCAAGAAAGTATGCCGGCTCAGGGGTAGGACCGTATCCTCCGATGCAATACATTGTAGGCCTATTCTTAGCTTTGTCAATAGCATCAGATAACCCTACTAATCTTTTAAATTGCCAATAGCCACCAATGACGCTGATGCAGACAGCATCATAAGGCTCACGTGAATCTAGAAAATAAGTTAAGTGAGAGTCAGGATAGTGGTGGATGTCCTGGTTATAAAGCTCAATTTCATATCCGTCTTGCTGTAGAACCCCAGCAACATATCCCAGACCTTGGGGAAACCACGTCATGTACGATCCGTTGTCATAGATCACGAGGAGGATTCTCAGCTTACCAGACTTCTCACCATCTTTTCGAGCGGCATCTCTATCTGCCTTGATCTGGCCTGCTGATTTTGTAATATCTTTATTTTTTACCAAGACATCGAAGAGCTTCTTTTTTTCCTTGGCGCCTTTTAGATCGTGAGAATTTCCCTGGTCAGTGGTCGTAATGCTGTCTGACACTTCCAATCCGGCGTACATATTCTCTCTAATATTGCTGTCATCTCTCTGGTACTCATCCCGACCAGAGTGCATTTTATCATCGGCGCTCACTATCTTCTCCAATATCCATAAATACTTATCATGCAAGTGTCATACTTGCTATTTCGCGCTTTAGTCAAACCCAAAAATCTCTTACGATCTGGAATGCTTCGGCATTGCTAATACAGATATCCATCCCTCTTTTTTGTGACAAAACTCTTATTCCTTCAGCGCTTCTAGGATGAGGAAAATTTTTAACTTCTGACTCATATGCTAAAAATGCATTTACTTTTTGTTCTACAAAATTTTCTATGTTGACGTAAAAATTTGGTATGAAAGGCTTGTTGTTCCATTCCGTAGAAGAAACTGTTTCAAAGCATGCAACTTTGATCTTGCTAGATATTGGCCGAGTGCCCACCATAACAGCATTAAAAATAACTCGATGGTCTTCGTTGATATCTGCCTCGCTATGGGTATAGACAATATCGGGTTTAACTTTGCTTATAACTTCTCCGATTTTGCCGTTGACCTCCAGGGAAGAAGAAGAGCAGAGATGTAGCGAGGGTATCTCGCAGTAAAAGCGCTCTTTTGTTCCCAATATCTTATCGACACGTTTTGCCTCTTCTAATTTTGCATTTGCGTACTCTTTAGACCACATTGGCGGGAATGACTTTGTCACTATGCAGACATAAATCTCATGACCTAAAGATGCATGCTTTAATAAAGTTCCGCCACATCCAAGTATTTCATCATCAGGGTGAGCAGCTATAACCAAGACTCTCATTGAATCTCCGTAATTTCATTTAAGATTTTATTTGCAGACTGGAGGTCTTCCTTGGTGTACCTGACGATTTCCCTGCCTTGATTTCTTCCGCCAACTCTTATAATCTGGTCTTCGTCTAAAAAGAGGGGAGCTTCATAGTATGAGCAAGAGCTATTGGTAATAAATCTCTGTGCATTAGACAGGTAAGATATAAATTCCTCCTTGCCTAGGTTTTCATAAACGGATACATTAGAGAGATTCTCTAGGCTTTTCCAGTGATCATAAAGAATTTCATAGTTCTTATCTTTGTTACCCAAGATGATCACGTAATTTCTATTTTCTATCATTAAATTTTTGACTTTTTCTAAATCTCTTAGCGTGCCCTGGGCAGACAAAGACTGTGGGTGCATAAGAACAAGATCATAGTCACTTATTTCTGGCGGCTTGATATTCTCTATATCAAAATTACTTAGAGTAGGATTTGCAAAGTGTTTACTTGAAGACTCAAGGTTAAGGCAAGACAGTAAGCTCTCTGTTCTTTCAAGGCTTTTTTGTGAAAAAGGAACCTGGAGGCTTGTCATTACAGTTATGAGATGTCTAAAGTAGTCATCTACTAAGGTTATCTTGCCTGCAAGGTCGCCTGCCGCCAACTGCACTATTTTTACTCCTTTTATAAAATACGCGAGGGCAGCGAACATAACCTCTCTTCTGTCTCCTACAAGAACTGCCACAGAAGTTTTCTCTTGGTCGATCTTACTGTAAACTAAGTCATAGACGCTTCCAAGATTCTTGTCCATCTCAATATCTTCAACAGATGCTGAAAGGTCAAGGGTGGTAAATGCTATGTTTCTCTCTCTAGCAGCATCTACAACAGGCTGTAATATGGACTGCTCTGCTCTGTTTGCATATACAAAAGTTATCATCTTGCGGATATTTTCTCTATTTTTTCAACTGCACTTAGTATCGAAAAATCCTTCTCAGCATCACAGTGAGGTTCCTCATTATTAAGAACAGCGGCTAAAAAATTGTTTACTTCATTATCGTACATACCTTCTGCAGAAAATTGAGTATAGCCGGGGTGAACTTCAACTTGATCCTCGGTCAGTATTTTTACTACCTTACCATCCCTGTTAAAGATTGTTGCTTGATTAGAAATCCAGTCAAATTCAATGTTTCCCTCAGTCCCAGTAATGCGAAGAAATCTATAGATTTTATGGCTAAAAACGTCGATAGAAGAAGTTCCTAAGACACCAGGTTTTCCACCTATCGACTTGTGATTTACAACAAATGTGTAAAGGTCATCAATGCCTGTAGATGCGCCTATTTCGCTTACAGATTTTACGCAACCTGATAGGACATCAATGTCGTGCCCAAAAATACTAGAAAGCCAAGCTAATTCAAA
>WLWF01001966.1_pt1 | contig 15660 bp, 18 predicted proteins | sample 6718331 | NCBI WGS metagenome assembly WLWF01 (sample SAMN12718692, study PRJNA515312) | sponge metagenome | isolation source: marine sponge | host: Mycale hentscheli | place: New Zealand: South Island, Marlborough, Capsize Point | collected 2003-05-01
TGATAAAAATTACCCAATTCAACTTCAACTTTTTTAGAAATATATTTCTCCATTTATTTTATTGAAAGATTTTTAAAATATGAAATAAATGATAAGATTATTATCATTTAAATCACAGATGCCTTGTCCAGAGGCAGAACTTTATATTTATGGGACTGATATAAATGAACACAAGATTTACTGATATAATGGGGTTGTCGTGCAACAAGGCAATATTACTCTATGGGTGTGCACCGCTCACAGACCATTATCGGTTCGTTAGAACAACTATTGAGAGAACATCTGCTTACATAGTTCGATAATGGGAGGAAGACTTTATTATCCTCAATCTAATACAATATTTTATTTTTAAATGAAAATCAAAATTAAATAATCAGTTAAATAATTTAAGGTTATAGTTAGTTAATATATTAAAAATGGGCGTGTATATATATCCTCTACTGACTTTATTTGAACTTGATGATAATGGTAATTATAATCTTAATACTGATAAGGCATCTTCATCATCGCTTAAACTTTCTACGGAAGTTTTCAAGATTATTGAGGCACAGAAACATATTACTTTATCCCCCTATGATAAAAAACAAGGACAACAATTAATGAGTATTTATTGGTGGGACGAGGCTTGTAAGGAAGGACTTAAAATTGATGATCTTTTAGATAAGATTGATTGCGATATGTCTCGGGACTTCTTTGAAGCGTGGAAAGATCACGATCTCTTTTTAATATCGTAATATAATTTCAAAATTTGAAAAAGTTATGCAACTTGATTAGTATATAATAAAATGAGCGGTAAAGAAATAATCAACGGAATGGATCAAGTCATTCAATACATTCAGAATCAGGACAAGGAGATTGTGAAACTCCGAGAAGAGAACGAGGAGCTCCAAGAGACAATTAAGAAAATGTCAGCACTCATTGTCTCTATCGGCGCACGATCAATCATAGAGACGTGGGTTGTAAAAGCACAAATAGATCCTCACCTTCTTATTGCTAATGCCGATGAGATCTACGAAAAGGTTGAAGGTGAATGGAAGGTCATTGATGAGGATCCTCACAATTAAACATATCTTTTAATATTTTCATATGATTTTGTAATCCATCATTTAAATCTATTATTACTTTATTTTTTTCAGTACAGAACTGATCCTTTTTAACAGAGTTTTCTGTATGACATATACATATCATACAAGACGCTACTTCCGTTTTAATAAAAAACGATTCGTTACAACCATCTACCATCTTCCCACCTTCACCGAACCCAGTTGTGGAGAAGCCTCCCATTCTTTTAAAATGTTTCTTCGTATAACATAATGTCGCTTCGTGGATCTGTCGCATTGCAGGACAGATGATTAAGGTTGTAAGATAATCTTTATATGGATACATAAATAACATCTGTGCAGATCCACAACACTCTTTCTTATGATTAATTAGTTTTCCCACACTATAACGTAAATATTCAGGAACATATATATCATCACTATCCATTGAAATCATATATTTAGTTTTCGCCTTTTTCGATAACCAATTCCTTTTTTGACCGATCGTCATCGCCTTTGGAATATATGTATATGATATGGAGATAGGTGCTAATTTTTTTCTCACTTTTTCCAGTTCAATTTTATCCATCAAGGGGGGTGCTACATCGCCATTAAATGACCACGTATCAAGGATTATCCAATCCATCATTTTCTTATCATATTCAAAATGTTCCAAATTACAGATCATTAAATCAAGAAACTTCTTTCGATCATAGGTAGGTGTCAATATAGATATTGGTTCGTCCATATAATAGTAGAGATTTTATTTCAAAAAGAAAAATCCATCAGGAGATACACCTACTTTGAGATCTTCGCTTTCACAATCACTGTGAGAACTGTCGTAATATTCTTCGGGAGGTTCCGGACGAGGCTTTTTAGGTGGTGAATAATCTTCATCACAATGTTCTTGATAAAATAATCTGAATGATTCAGCAAGATCTTCCCTGTCATCATTTTCCAATACTTCCATTATCTTCCGAGCAATATTGATTTTCATTTATTATGAATAATAAAATATTCTTACCATAAATAATTCAGAGCCCAGTAGGCGGGAGTATTTTTATCCTTATAGGCATATGAACCATCTTTTTTTTTAATACCCTTCATTCTTGCTCTGAATGATTTTCTTTGTTCTTTTGTAGCAGTTCCTGATCTCCAATCGTCCATTCCTGATGCCCCGAAATGAATAAGACGTTTTCCTCCACTTGAACTTTTCACATAAACAGAATATTTCTTACCCTTCTTTTTGGATTTAAATGGTTTATACAAGGGTTTCTCACTCATTTATATCATACTCATTTAAAATTTGAATTGCATTATTTAAAGTTAAAATATAATAATATAGTAAATATGGATACACAGACACTTGAAAAAATCTTTGGGGATTTTAAACCTCAACGGAACGAAGCCAGTAATCATCAATACGCATTACGACTGTCAAAAGTCGCAGAAGAGTTCAATAAAGACAATGATGTCATCACAGATGACTTCCTAAATGAACCTGAAAAGGTCTTTGATTATTTATCCACTAAAAAGGGGCGAGGAGGAAATCCTTTGCCGAAGAGTACTCACGCGAATATCTTATTTTCTATGATTGAATATTGTCAGGCAAAGAATCGTATTCCACTTGCGATGAAATATCGTAAAAGAAAGGATCAGATTGATGAGGCGATGTTCGAACAGTATAATACTGGTGTCTTATCCGATAATCAGAAGGCACAGTATATCCCATTAAAAGAGTTGATTGAATTGGTGAATAAGATTGATGAATTATGTGATTGTCAAGAAGAACATAAATCATATCTTGATGCGTGGTCGCAACAGGAATTGAGAAACGTTCAACTATTATTTCATTTATATTTAAATTATCCTTCCAGAAATGAATACGGTGTTCTCCAATTCATTAAATGGATTGATTATCGTAATCTTCGGCGTGATGCAGCCAGTAAGAATGAGAAGTTATTGAAAGGAAATTATGTTGTCGTAAAATCAACAGGTCAGATGATGTTGTCAATCTCACTCTACAAGACAGCTCATAAATATGGGATTAAGGAAACTGATATCACAGATAAGGTATGTAAGAAATTATTGAAGGAACGTTGGATCGGTTTTGGAAAGGAAGGATATCTTTTCACTTTGCCGAAAACGAAAGGTCCTTGGAAGAGGCATACTGTCGTTCAAGCATTAACACGTTGGAGTGAAAAACTTGTGAAGAAAAAGATATCATCAACTATGATTTATAAAATTATCATTGAAGAATTAGGTCAAGAACACAAGAAGCTCATTACAGATGAAAACTATGTGAAAGCAGAAGAGGTCGCAGATCTATTGAGTAAATATGCTTCAATTCGGGGTCATTCGAGACCTATTCAGAAGAAATGTTATTCAATCAAGGTGGAAGAACACGATAAAGAATGAGTATATCACTCTAAATGAGATTTTGCCGTAATGTGTATAACCCTAAATGCCGATGTGCAGTGGGGTGTATCACCCTATGGTTTTTAGGATATATATATACATAAGAGGTAGTATGATAACTTTTTATTATAAAATTACCGTAATGCTTAACTTTATTTTAGGGTAAAAAAAAACAGATTACTTTGCAAACCTTGTGGTGCATATATGTAATATGATATTTTATGCATTTTTTTTATGAAATATTTTTGTATGCAATACTTTTAGAATGAAAGTATGTTTATTTTGTTTTCTGCACTAAACCGCACTGCAAGTGATGATTTTCTCTGATACACTAAATATTTTATGGTGTCTTATGGTAATACCCTATTTTTGCAGGGGGTGATACAAATGACGTTTTGGGTTATACACTTCATTTATTCTGTATGAGTGAATATTAAATAATCTGTATTAAAGTATTTAAAAACTTGCTTATTATATAACTATGGAAACTTCCGAGCAATATAACAACAGCAGACTAACAGAACTCTTAATGGATATAGAATATGAAGAAGATGATAATTATACAGGTGAGAAATTAACCGTCCAGCAACGGAATAGAAAGTCAAGATTGAAGAAGCAGATAGAAGGCTTCGGGAACGATAAATCAAATAAAATGTTCGTTGAACTGATGGTCAGAGCTTTGGAGGAGTTAGATAAACCTAATCAATTAATGGAAAAGAATAGAAGATTAGCAACAAAAATGAGACAAATGGAGAAGGAACGTCAGCAAGAAAACTATTTCTATACATCAGAAGATAAAAAGAAAGTTCGTGATGAAATGAAAGCACAATTCGATAAGGAACACGAAGATCTATTGGGTTTTCGTCAGAGAAGTATTGAGAGGGCGAGAAAACAAAGTAATAATTTAGAGAAATTACAAGGGGTCATTGATGGTTATAGAAATAATTATCATATGACACCAAATAAAGAATGGTCAGAACAATGTGAAAGGGATGCGAGACAATCAATAGCATTTAAAGAAATGAAAGATAAATTAGCGGGATATCAGAATAGCAAGTTAGATCCAAAATTACAGAAGAAATATAAACAAGTCAAAAAATCAAATAAACAATTACAAAAAGAAATCCTTGAATTAAAACTGAAACTAAACGATGACGAGGCTACTTCTTCTTCTTCGTCCGAGTCTGACTCCGAGTGAATTGGTTCTTATCAAATACATCTTTTTCTTTAACCTTTTTTTTCTCAACGGTTGCTTTCACGACATCATATTGTAGTGAAAACTTCCCCTTCTTATTGACTTCATTTTGAAGAGGCTTCACAGATTTCGTACCTGATTTCCCTTGTCTGCGACTTCTTTTTGACAATTGAGTATTTTCAAAATCAAACGTTTTATCCATTTACTATATTAATATAAAATTATCCCAATATTTTAATATATTTTACATTATAAATGTCGCTAATCATAACGAGCTCAAACCAATCGGGTTACGATCAAACTTCGGTAGGGACTGGATTATCTGACCCTGCAAATTATCAGAACTTCTTTAAGTCTCCAATAACAATTGCTCCTCATAGTGAAATCGCAGTTCAGTCTGTGAAAATCCAAAGGGGAGGAATTGGTATATCAGAAGACAGAGTATATGCTATGTATTGGGGACAACTTCCTGGAACGAATAGAGGCGATATTGATGAATATTTAGAAGAACCATTTATTTCTGATCAAGACTCAGATGTTGATGGAACATTAATATCTATGGGTATTTCTCCAACGAGACCTGTATTTATTACAATTCCAAAAGGTGAATATACTCGCACACAATTCGCGAAAGAATTACAACGACTTACGGAGAAGACATTAAAAGAATCATTCGAACACATTAAGGGTGTTTCAATTAATGTAGAATATGATTCAGCACAGGCAGATGAGACATTCAGAGGTTGGGTGTGGAGATTAGAACAATCTGGAAATAATGCTTCTGATACTGGATCTAATCTTGCACAAATGGATTGGACTCCCTATATTGATAAACAGACGCAACTCACAAACACACAGACAGGCACAACTGATAATCCCGATAAATATAATCCTCCTGCACTCGGACAATACGGTGACGGATCTGAGGCGAGCGGGGGCAACTGTTTTTATACGGACAAATTCACCAATAGTGTTCCATCACCTAATGTTAGTCGTATTAAAAAGGAGGAAGATGTTGGAGTATCAAATCCTCTATCCACTATGTGTGAAGCTATCGGTGTTGGAACACCTCTTGGTTTATCTGATGGTGCGTGTATCTTTGATCTCAGCGGTATTACTATGGACGGTTCATATAATGGAACAACTGGGTTTATCTGTGGATTAACGAGAAATCTTGTCACTAATTATAAATCAAGTGCTACAAGAACACAACCTGAAAATCAATTCAGAAAGATAGATAAACCTTTTGGTTTTGATGATATGGACGGAAATCTTGATAGAACAATTCTTCACAGAACTATTCCGATGTTTTATGATTATGCTGTAATATGGGACGGACACAGATCATTACGTGTAATGCAATCTGATGCTCAGGATTGGGGAAATGGTTCTGATTGGACGAAGATGACTATGGTTGAGTTTCATAATAGTGCTCACGAATCATTCCAGAATGCTTCATTATCAGCAGGATATTGGGATCAGATTAAGTTTTATGCGAAAGGAGAAAGAATGTGCCTTCAAATGAGGGTCGCTGCAACGCAAGCGTGGGTTGATCTTATCGCTGAGGATAAGAACACAAATGGCGAAAGATTTAAACCAATATCATTAAGTAATAATTTATTATACCCGAAGATATGGATTACGAAAGATGGAGATCACGTAGATTTAGTTGCTTGGGAAGGTGGAACAAATGGTTATTCAACTCCGGGAGATCCCACATCAACTGCTCCGGTCGAAGGACAACCACAGAACTATTATACGGTGCGAAAATATGGATTAGATTTATGGGATCCTACTAAATATACGGTTGGTTGGGAAGATCTTCCATCTGATTGGGAATTACCTGTCAATTCTACGGGATTTAAAGACGAACTTAAAGCACGAAAATATGATCACTCAATAGATACATCAAGAATATTCCAGATTAAATATACAACTTCTGCTACAAATAGTTATTATGAACCAGTTGGTCTGCAGGCGAAGAATGGCGTTGATTATGAATGGTGTATTCTTACAGGGGGCTCTGATAGATATGCTATATCCTATGAAGATGATATGTCATCAAGAATGGGTGGAGCAGATAAAATATTAGGTCTTTCGAATGCATTGGAATATGAAGAAGATAATACTGGAAAGGCAGAATCACCACAACCTGATCCACCACGTATTCAGAACTTCAATCACGGTCCCGATCCAGCAGATCAGACTAATCTGAATTACGTTGTTATGTTTTCACAGGAACCGCCAAAGGCACTTGCTTTTGGAAGTCTATTTATTCGTGTATCTTCATTAGCACACAATTCCTATAATGGGACTAAATCAAGTATTTCTAAAATCCTCTATGCGATGCCTCGTTGGGACGCACGTGGTGAGATTGATGGAGCATTATATTATGAGCCTCACGAAAGAGTTTATCTTGATTTAAATTACAATGAGAATAATCAAATCTTAAATGATCTCTCTGTACAGATCGTGAATAACAATGAAGAAGTTGCTCGGGATCTTGAAGGAAATACTGTTGTCATATTCCATATTCGTCAAAAGGCTGCAAAACATTGCGGAAATGCTGATGACACAATAACGATGAGAGTTTAAGCAAAGCAACACTTCGTTAAATGAAATAGGAAATATAAGAAAAAATAGGATTAAAAAACCTATTTAAAATAGAAAATAAAATATAGATATACTATAAATGGCGGACTATTTACCTGAAATGATTGAGGCTTCTGATCCCGTGACCGAAGAAGTTAATCCTAATATTAATGCGGATATAGAGATGAAAGTTACGGAGGATACAACAGAAGATGCTTTCGCTGGCGATGAAGAGATTATTCGTCAAGAAATAGAAGAAGAATTAAAAGAAGAAGAAGAACTCCAAGAACTTGATGAAACCGTTCCAGTCGTTAAGACACGTAAGAAATTACAACAAGAAGAAGTTTTTGCTACTCCAAAAGTGAAACCTGTATTACCCCTTGCCGAAGAACCACGCAGTGCGAGAAAGAAGAGACCGTGTTCGGAGAAGCAGAAAGCACATTTAAAGAAGATCCGTGAAAAGGCAAATCTTACTCACGCAAAGAAACGTGCTGAAAAGAAAAAGAAACAAGAAGAACAAGGGATCGCACCTTCACCAGCACCACAACCTCGTAAAACTCAAAAATCTTCTGGTATCACCGAAGCAGATGTTGAGAGGATCAGTACAGAAGCCATCACCAAGTATGAAGCAGTCAGAAAACAAAGAAAGGCAGAAAAGAAAAAGAGTGAAGCAGAAGAGCAACATAAAAACGATATTAAGAAAAAGATTAATAGAGCAATGAGGAAACCTGATGCCGATGATATATGGGCTCAGGCATTAGGAGGAATGATGAATTAATTTCTAAACTATATTATATGCCTTCCCCTCCGTGTTTCTCTGATGCCGAAAGTCGTAAAATCCCGAATGATGTTTTAAGAGCAAAAAGATTAGAAGAAATAAAGAAGTTCGAAAAATTAACAGATGTTTCTTCATTACTGAAAACAATTGAAGATGATAAAGTAAATGTTCAAGAAGAAGAAAAGAATAAAGTTCCAGAAGGACAACCTGATACTGATCTTTCATTAACACTTCCAGAAGGACACCCCGATGAACTGTAAAACTGTAACTCATACTTTTTTTATCCCATACTTTTTTCACTACTACTATCACCCATAGTATTAATATATATGATATATAAATGTGGTTTATTACATTAATGCAAAATCCCAAATTAGCGATTGATATATTATTAGAAGAACTTGCTCGTCATTAAGAATATATATGATATATAAATGCCTTGGTCTGTTAAGAAAGTCGATGATAAATATAAGTTATGGAATCTTGATAAAAAACAATTCGTTAATAAAACATTTAATACTCGTCAATCAGCATTAAATACAAAGAAGAACTATGAAAACTATTACAAGAGAAAAAAATCTAAATGAATATAAATGGTGAAACCTAATCGCACATTCACGCTACCTGAACTCAAAGCATATGTCAGGGAAAAGAAGTTGAATAAACCTGAAATTAAACTCTCTATGAAAAAAGCAGATCTTGTTGCTGGATTAAAGAAACACGGTCATTGGGACAATAAAGCAGATGCTCGTATAGAATTAAAGAAAGGGACGAAGCCTCCGATGACGAAGAAGAAGAAGAATAATAATAAGCAAAGCAATAAGAAAGCGGAGGGAACTTTTAATGTTAAGAATACTACACCAGCGTCAGTTAAGTATTAATCTTCTTGAATAGTAAGCATAATATCAAGTATATTACGGAGTTGATCGTATTTCATTAATTTATCTTTTTTATCAGGATTATTAAAGTAATGAATGGGTCTCATTAAATCCATTTTTAAGATCCATTCTTGTTTTAAATGATCCGGAGGATAACTTATTAATTTATCATTTAGAAATATTTTTGAATTATAATCCCAAATATTTTCTAATACAATCTTTCCATAATCACCATAAAATGTCACAGATTTATTATCACTTCCTGTGATAGCATTTATCATAGTGCAGGGAATACCACCAATTAATAATTCTGATCTATAAATATCAGGTGTATCAGTATGATATCTTTTTTCACCATATATCTTATCAATTGCACTCAAAGATTTTTGAGTTGATAGATGTTTAGCATTTCCAAATAAAGTTGTTAAAAGTGATAAAAGATATCCTGCGTGTTCCAAGTTACAACCTACGTGAAACTCATCATTAATATTCCAATTAATCTGTAAGGGATTAATAATCTGATGATAAGGAATATTCCTCTCTGTGATCATACCGACAACTTGTCTTATGTTTCCAAGTTTTGGAAGAAGCTTTTTAAGTGCAACACAATAGTTGGTTAGATAGTTTGCAGGTGCTGAAATAAGTTCGACATTATTATCATTCGCTTCTTTAATTAAATTATCAAAATGTTCTAACGATAGTGCAATTGGTTTCTCTGTGAAGAGATGTTTCTTTGATTGAAGTATCTTCATACTGATTTCATAATGAGATTTTGGATTAGTTAAGTTTAAGATTAAATCAACGGAATCATCTGATAACATTTCTTCAAATGTAAAATATTTTCTACATTTATAATGTTGTGATAATCTTGTTGATTTATAATCATTCCTGTCATAAACACCAACTATGTTAATATCATCATAATGATTACATAAATAGTAATAAGATACGAAGCCACAACCAATAATGCCGATGTTTATCATTCTATAATTTAAATCTATATAATAATTAATAGTATGGAACAATCACCACCAAAAGTAATTCCCGTGAGACCGCCAACACCGACCAAAGATCCCCACCCCGATCTACACCCACATCTACCACAGATCTCTGGTGCAGGTGGAGGAGCGTGTCTTTTAATGATTTCACCTGTAAAAACAGGGAAGTCGACGATTATTTCTAACCTCCTGCTTAATAAAGACTTCTACGATGCACAAGAACGTTTCGATAGCACACATATCATATCGAACACAATCGCAAATGATGTGACGTCTCGCTTCTTAAAGAAGGCATTCGATTGTAATGATCAATACAGAGACAGTATCATAGAAGGAATTGTAGATAGACAGAAGTCTTTTGATAAAGAAGAACAACCTGAAATTGCGATTGTAGTTGATGATTGCCTCGGATCTATTAAAAGAGAAGGTAAGATCAATTACCTTGCTTCTCGCTTCCGTCATTTCAATATCAAATTATTAATCATATCTGCACAAAACTTTCGATCTTGTAGTCCAATCATAAGACAAAATGCTACGAACGTCATTGTAGGAAGCCCTTTCCCAAATCAAAAAGAGAAAATGAAGATCGCAGAAGAGTACGGAGATCTTTTTGGAGGAGCAGATCAGTGGTTAAGATTATATAAACACGCCACACCTGAACGTTATAATTTTATTCATATGGATCTCCAAGAAAATCCACCTGTGATGTATAAGAACTTTGATGAACCTATTGCGATTGGTGAAAAACCCCTTGTAAATCTCGGTGGAGTTGTTCCCGAAGAAGATAAGGAACCAAAGAAAGAGATAATAAAAACAGAAGAAAAAGTAGAAATAAAAGAAAATATAGATAAGAAATAAATGGATTCTTTTAATATTAATTCCGCTCAATCAACGGCAAACTCTCTTACACGATCTAATCAAGAGTGGAATGAAACTGTTCGTAACGCTCGTGCTCAGATAACAACTGATTACGTTAATAAATTAGCATCTGATAAATCAAAGAAGAGTCTTGATCAGGATTTATTCGTAGGTCAAGATATTCTTTCAAGTGTCGGTCTTGGACTGAAACAACCGAAATTACAAGAAGCAGGAAAACAATGGGAGGCATCAACAGGTGTTGGTGATTTCTTATCAAAACAATATGAATGTGCGAGACAAGGAAATGCTGTATTAGATGACGTTCATTCAGCTGCATCATCACTCGGAGGCTCTGCTGTCCGCTTTCTTACCCCTGATCAGAGTACAAATCCCTATGATTTAAGAGGGGAACAAGAATTACAAGATGCTTCTACATTTTCAAGTGCAAGTCGTCCCGAAAGCGATGAATTAGGTGCTGATCCATTATATCGTAATAGTAGAACCGCCGAAACATCTGTTGAAACCGATGCTACGACACCTTCTGCTCCTGCCCCGACTACTGAAAGTATTACAAGTGAAACGGCAGAAATTGGTGAAACTGCTGAAAGCGATGCTAAAAGTGGATTAGATCGTGTCGGACAAATGTTCGATAAGGCATCAGAAATGGTGGGTAAAGCTGCACCTGCTATTCGTATTGCTGGGAATGTTGGCGGATATATGGACGATGTTGATCTTATTAAGAATGGATTTCACGCTAATGGCGATACATTAAAACAGACAAGCGAATGGTTAGGAGGTGCTGGGGCATTACTTGATACGATCGGTGTTGCTATTCCTGTTCTTGAACCTGTCGGAGCTTTATTAAATCTTGGAGGTGCGATTGCTGATTCAGTTGATGCTCACGAACAAGATACAAAACAAGTGACGCAGACTGATCCTAATAATTATAAATCTCAACTTTCAAGTCAGAAATATAAGAATAATACACCTTTGGATAATTTAGGATTAGTTGCTTCTCAAAATAATCACGTTTCTAATGTCGCTGGTGGAGGAGTTGGAGCATTTTAATTTAAATAAAGTATTCTTAATAAAAATATATTTAGTATTATAAATGCCTACACCTACGTTTTGGACTGCCGAAGACAAAATCCCAGTATCTCAAAAGAAAGTTTCCGTTCAAGCAGAAAATGGACTTGAATACAATCTCGGTCAGCAGATTGATTTTGTTATCCCCGCTTCAACTGGATTTATGATGCCCTCTGAAACTTATTTAAGAATGGACGTAAAGATTAACAATACCCAACTTGACGCTACAACAGATGAAGGAAAGAAATCCCGAGTATGCCTTGATAGTGAGCTTGGAGCAAATGTTCTCATTCGTGATATTCGTGTCAGTTCAGGTGGAGCTCAGAACATCTTACTTGAAGAATTACAGAATGTAAATGTATTAACTGCCCTTAAATATGATTATGAAACAAATGATACTCTTAAAAAGAAGAGAGCTTTAACCGAAGGTTCATATATTCAGACTACTCCTGAACAGAGAGGGACTGATGGTTGCACTATGTCTGCGACTACTAATCTTTCTTCCAATCCTTGGTGGAGCAATTCAACAACTTTCGCGAATGCTAATCACCAAACGGTTAAAGCACTCCTACAACTCCCAACAGGGATTTTCCAAAATGACAAAATCTTCCCATTAGGTTTAACTGACGGATTACGTATCCAAATAATTCTCGAAGACCCAAGTAGAGTATTCAGACAGATGGATACTGTTTCAAAATACAGAAACCTTACGGCGAACCCTCGTTTCCATTCTCTTAACGGAAGCAATACTGGTCCGACCGCTTGGGTTGCAGGAGCCTTACAAAGTCCAGGAAGATTATATGTTTCACGTGCGAATGCGAATTGGTCTATATCTAACTTCCCCTTTGTTGTGGGAGAAAAGATATCCTTCATTTCTCTTGATAATGGCGATGATGGGAAGGCAGGTGCTAATATTGTAATAACTGGAATTACTTACGATCAGACAGTAGGTGGCGGAGATGCTAATTCCGGATTAATTAAAATTGATTTCGACTCTGCGACTAATGGAAATGCTTTTAATATTGACAGTTCCTTTGCTCTGTATTCAACGACTGTTGAAGACAATACTGCTTTCCAACCTACGGTTTCGGTGAATAATGTTGAACTGATTGTTCAGAAGGTTGATATGCCCGAAGGATATACTCGTAAGATGAACTCTATGTTGAAAGCAGGAGGCTCTATGAATTATGATTTCTTATCTTACACGAATTATAAGCATTCTCAACAGCAGACGGATACTGTTGCGAATATTCGCCTCCCGATTGGAAACTCCCGTTGTAAGTCCATCTTATGTATCCCAACTGATGCTACTACCTACACCACTCAACAGGCGATTAGCGGAAGTAATACATATATCTATGACGCTCTTGCCGAAGACAGCGGTGATACGACGCTCACCAGCAACAAATCTCAAAGATCGGGATTAGTAGGAATTGCGGATCACGCTTCAAATTACCAATTTATCTACGACGGGAAATTAAATCCTAATAGAAAAGTTCCTCTATCAAGAATTTCCGTCAATGGAGCTCACACTCCATTAAATCAGCAGTGTCTGATTGAGCAGGAGAAAGCACTTCATATGGCGGGGATTGATCCGCTATCTTTTGAAGCGAACCGCAGAAACTTTTTCATCGGCAGAGCCTTATCCTTACAGAATGGAGTTTATGATGCGAGAGGTCGTGATTTCAATCTTCAAGTAGAATATCAAGAAGCGACTTCACCTACGAAACAGAAGTTATGGAATTGTTGGGTTGCACACCTTCGTCGTATTGTTGTTAAAGGCGAAAATATTGCTCTTGAAGTTTAATGAATAATTAAATGATATCTTTTTTAATTTTTTCTTTTTGAAATATTTATATGTAAATAAAGTATAAATATGAGTTCTCGTCAAAACCTTGAAATAGTCCCAGCAAATCATACATCGACAGGTCTAATTTCTTACAAATCTGGAAACCCAGTAATACAATTTATCATCGGAGAACAAGACCGCCTTTTAGTAGGATCATCTGTTCGTTTTGTCGGTGAGTTTCAGGCATTTTTTAATGCGACCGAAGATGTCTCTCTAAATGGTTCCGGATTAAGAATGGACGAAGCCCTCGGAGTATATTCTGTAATAGATCAACTTACCATTAAAAGTCAGGCAACTCATCAGGTCATAGAAGAAATTAAACATTATCCACGATTCCTTGCTTCGTACCTTCCAGCGACCTCAACCTTAAATGATTCGGCAGGTCATATGAGTGAGACTGCTCTCACTACACCTGCTTATCAATCGCACAAGTTCGGTGTTGTTGATCTTCCAAGTATGAAGACTACTGCGAACCGTTTTGCAGTAACACTCCCATCAGGACTGTTTAACGGTCAGAACCCGATCCCACTTGCTGCAAATGGCGATGGTGGTCTTGGGGGATTGCTCGTCGAAATTTCCCTCGCACCCGACTCGAATGTGTTCTTTGATGAGAGTGGTTCATCAACGCCAGTCCAAGAAGCCTTCTATCAGTTAAAGAATGTGAAACTTGTTGCCGAAGCGATTACCCCTGATCCTCGTCAAGGTTTCCCCAAGATGAATGCTTTTGAATACAATTCTATAAGTTCTTACTTCACTACATTTAATTCTACGAATGCGATTGTTAATTTCCAGTTAGGTCTATCAAGAGTATTAGGTGTCTTTGGAAATATGATAACTGCGAATAAGATTAATAATCGTGGTGAGAATGGTTTATCTTTGAACTATCCAACTAATTCTGGTGCTTCTCAGACACCTGCTTTGATAAATCAGGTAATTTTCACCCGAGCAGGAGAACGGTTCCCATTAGAATATAATATTGATACATTACAGAAAGAAGATAATACTGATTTTAAGGCGGATCCGCAGATTGTCCGTAACTATATGAATGCGATCCTTCAATTCGCTAAATTAAATCGCACCCAAGTTTCACCTCTTAATACTAAATACTCAAATGGAACTGCTACTGTCGTCAATACGAAGATTGAAGGAGGCTCAAATGCTGGTATCGGAGTTGCTTATGATGTTGTATCGGGAGATGGTGTAGATTTCTCTGCTGTGAATTGGGGTCTCAATATGGACGTTGGTCTTACAACGGATAATCCCCAAGCGTTATATCTGTTTATTCATTCGAAACAGACTGTTGTCTTTTCGGAGAACGGTATTCAAGTTATTCGTTAATTCAATTAATTTTTTTAAAGATTTTCTTCTCAAATATTTATATGTAAATAAAGTATAAATATGTCTTACGCTCAATCGTCCGATCAATCTACTATGGTTCAGGAAACACAAGAAGCTAAACCGACTGTATCAAATGTCCCCGATCTCGTTAAAATTGGTCAGATCCCAACCAATACTGCTATTGATATAGAAACTGATATTCTCGACCCAGTTATTCAGACGGACAACGCTACTGGAAATGGTTTTGTTCGCTTTCAGTTGCAGAATAAAGGTATTCTTCATTCTCATTCAAAGATCATTTTCCGCTATAATCCAACGGGAGGTGATACTGCCTTTGCTCCATTAAATGTGGGAATTCATTCACTCATACAGAGATGTCGTCTCGCAGTCGGTACGAAAACCATCTCGGAAATTGACGATTTCCAGCACTATATTGCATACAAGTCCGCCTTTCTCTCTAACGAACATCAAAAAGAAAGAGAACAATACATTTCAGGTCGTCAGATCGCATACAGACCATATTATGATGATTGGGACGGCACTACGAAGACGAATGCCTCTGGTGAGTTCTATGCTGCATCTGATACAAATGCTTCGGCAATCGGATTAGATAATGGTGTATCTCTTACT
>WLWF01001969.1_pt1 | contig 15651 bp, 17 predicted proteins | sample 6718331 | NCBI WGS metagenome assembly WLWF01 (sample SAMN12718692, study PRJNA515312) | sponge metagenome | isolation source: marine sponge | host: Mycale hentscheli | place: New Zealand: South Island, Marlborough, Capsize Point | collected 2003-05-01
TTACAGTGTGTTTCAGTTTGCCTATGCGCGCGCGATACAAAAAACTAGAAAAACTGATTTTTTTTAGATACATATACAGATATGAAATTCAAAAGAAAATCCAGAAGAATCAACAGCTACACTAAACCAAAGACAGTCAAAGAACATGTGCCGTTTCCATACAAACGTGTGCGTATCGATTGGATTGATATAATCACTGAGGGCGGTTGGGGTACAGTCAAAGAGTTTAAAGATATGAAATTAGCAACACCTGTAAGTGAAGGTTGGTTGTTTAGTAAAGATGATGAGACTGTAAGAATCTTTGCTGGTTATGATGTAGAAGCCGATGGCTCTATTCACTTTTCGGAGCGTTCAGTTTTTCCAACTTCTTGTGTGAAGAAGATAACTCGGATTCACTAACATCAATTATGTCATCTGACAGCAATGCACCGTAGTCGTCTTCAATCTGTTTCATTTTTGCTTCTAGTTGTTCTTCTGTCATCTCTTCTAGTTTACCATGTTTTATTATTTTTCTGTCTATGTATAGTCCTCCTGCCTTGCCTCGATTTGTTTCAGCGTTTACAGCAGCGGAGAAGGAATTCTTTTTCAAAGCGAGTTGTTTGATTCTAGCTAGCTCTGCTATGTGGTTTTCATAGGTTACACCAAATTTTAAATCTCTTTCTTGCTCTAGTTCATCTCTATATTTTACAACTAAAGGATTCTGTCTGGGGTTCGTTAGTTCGGATCCTTCCTGTCGGCACCTCTTGAGTGAATACCCTGCTAGCTCGGCTGCCTCCATTTTGTTTACAGGTCCATCTGGTCCACCAAATACCAAGTATTGGCAGAATCTTTTTTGCATTTCTGTTAATCTTTTTGGAACTCCCATATTGACTTTTTAAGGTAACTATCCTATAAAGTCAATATATGAAAGATAAGCGTACATACAATAAACTGAAAGAACATGGAGAAGATATGAGTTTAGAGAACGAAACTAAGATTAAACCCAAAGCAACTGACAGTCTTGCTGTTGCTACTTTAACAGAACAATATAAAGCTGAGATACACAAGTATCGAGAGAGGGAAGGTTTGTATATTCAAACTGACAACCAATTAAGAGCTACAAAACAAATCGTAGTTGATATGGCTGGTACTGTTAGAGAGCTACATACACAAAACGAAAACTTAAAAGCAGAAATTGCTAGACTAAACGAAGATATTCAACTATTAGAATTGAAGATAAAAAAATAATGCGAGTCCAAGACTTACAACAATTTTTATCTAAGTTCACAGAATCTAATAATGATGGCAGTAGACAAGGTAATGCTATTTCTAATGCAATCGTAATGGTAGAAGTAAACGGTTATTTAGAAAAGGTTATCAAGATGGAAGTACACGAACACAACACACCAATCGTAGGACACACAGGTCATAGTGCACATCGTCTTGTATTAAAAACAACTAAAAAATCTAATTTCATTATACCACCTAAACTGCAATATTAAGCGCAGTGGTTACCTTGAAAAACATATGGGCCCAGAGGCAAAATTTTACCAACAAATTAAAAAAAATTTCAAGTCACTTTCGCTTATTAGAATTGAAAACTCTAGCTTACTTGGGACTCCTGATCTATTGGTCTGCAATACTTCTGGGAACTTTTGCACTCTAGAATTAAAGGTTACTAAAGGTAACAAAATCCGATTTAGCCCGCACCAAATTGCCTTCCATTTACGTCATCCAAAGAACACATTTATCATGGTAAAGGCCCTTGGTCCTTTACCCCCTAAAACTTCTCCAATATCCATGTACCATGGTTCTAGGATCAGGGAGCTTGCTGCTTGTGGCTTGAAGCTTGCCGCTTGTTACTCAGGGCTTGAGGCTTGTCGCTTGATGTTTGAACAGGTTGGTTCGAAAGCTTGATGCTTGCTGCTTGAGGCCCGGACCAGGTGCACGCTAGTGTCGAACACGTCTGTTGCTTCTTCGCTAATGACCTGATCCGTATATTCCCGCAGGAATTCTGTTTTAATGTTTACCATAAGAAACTGTTTTAATTGAGGCGTCCCAACATTGTCTGCAGTCTCGACACTCGTTGTCTTGTTTTGCAGCTGGACAGCTGGCGTTGCTGTCAACAACCTCCGAGCTGTGGGGCCACGACTGAGGCGCCCTTTGGTTTACCATAGGCGCGCTAAATCGTATGACTAAATTTGTAGGCTTGTCTTGCATGTGATCTTTGATCCATGCTTCACGTGTTGGCATCCAGTGCCGCTTCGAAGGCGTTGCCCTGCATACTTCATAAATTTTGTTTAGGTGATCCAGATCCTGGACATCCCCTGAGTCATGCCATCTAAATACATCTGGCTTTTTACTGTTGATTAAGTGAGTCATTGCAGCTGTCCACTGTGGATCTTTGATGGCGTGCAGCCTTCGATATTGTGCATCTTGCACAACCTTGAACACGTAACAGCCCTTGAGCGCATAACAGTCAAAGCACACTGAGCCCGGGACCTTCTGTAGCTTGCCGCCGGTCTTGCATTCTTTGGCTGGTAAACCTATCGACCATCCAGGCATTTTTGAAGGCTTGGACAGTGAGCCGCCTATAATTTTTAATGCTTCAGCTGTTTTCATTTTAAACTTATTTTTGTTAATTCCATTTCCGAATCTTCTGTTAATTTATTTAAATGATTTAATGCTACATCAACCTTGTGCCTGATGTCTGTATCGCTGTGACCAATCTGGTCTAGATAGTGGATAGTGTCCACTAGGGCGTCTTGATAAATTTTTATTAATTCAATTGTTGCTTTCATAATTTCTCCTTTAGTTTATGGGACACAATAACATTATAATTCTTTCTTGTCAAGCTTGCGGCTTGACGCTTGCAGCTTGAGGCTTCTTTTTTATATCCATTGGCCTCTAGCCAGCGCCAGTGATTTATTAAAATCACTGGGCTCTCAATCCTTCTACTCACCGATTGTCTCCTTCTCCCATCTCTTCTTAGACTCTGCTTGATCTAGCTTCACCAGCTTTAGAACTTCTTCCAAAGCATTAGCTATACGCTGCAATTGTACCGCGCATAAAAAATCATTGTCTGAGTCATCTGGGGCATTATTAACTTTATCTTCTAAGTCTTGTATTTCTTTTAAGTTTTCCATTCCTTCATTCATAATTATACCTTTCTAAATTTATCCTATCATATCCTGGACCAGCTGTCAAGGCTTGCCGCTTGATATTTCTTGTTTCTTTTTTCTTTTTCATATAACCGGCCGCGTTTCCTGATCAGGGAACTCAACGCCTGCCGGTCCTAGTACTTAGTCCCTACCCTTTCAGGTCACAGGTAACGTCCAGGGAAATGCCAAAGGCAAGATATGTACGCCGTCTCTAGGTCACAATTCTTTGATCAGTCACTATGCTACGAGGGTTAGTAACGCGAGATCTATAGTTACATTGTCAACCACTGGGTATTACGCTTCCCCTTGTTATAGTGTTTTATCTCCACAGTCATTAATGACTGATCCCAGGTCCCTGGATGACGACCCTTCGAAGCTTTTAGCCGGCCGGAAGTCCAGAGACCAGGGATCAGAGGCCTAGAGATACATTTAAATCTAGAGGCCTAGAATCCTATGCCTTGACGGGTTCCATTCAGTTTACAGTATTCCCATTCCAGATTTGGGAAGCGCCCGTCAAGACTTCAAATATATCAAGAGCTGAATTTTGTATATTTGCATTAACTCCAATATAATACTTGACAATCCTATTGTCAAGGGTTAAAACAAATTAAATGCAAATAAATAATAATAACCAGAAAGGCAATATGACTAGAGTAAGAATGAACACAGAGTTAAGAAACAAACTCTTTAATAAAATAAAAGATGTCTTTGAGAATGAAGACACACAGGAAAAAGAAGATTATCTTTTAGCAAGAGAAGAAGTTGACAATCAATATGGTATTGCATCAACACTTGCAAAAGAAGTTGTTGAGAGATCATATCCTGTTGATGATGTTGCAACACTCCGAACTTTTAAAAGAAAGTATGGACAACCTTGTGATGTTGTTGCAAAAGATAAATGCTTTTACTTTGCACACTCGGAAGATGTTGATGATGAGGGACAACAAGTAGAAACTAAATCACACTTTGATTTTGGTTTGTTTGGCAATCTAAATGGTAGTGAGTATTCAAGCGATCAAGGTAAAAAGTTTGCAGTTGCATACTACCGAGAAGAACTAAAAGCACAGGATTGCAACCCAGATATTTATGCACAACAAGACGCAAACAAAGACAATCCACATAAGACAAAGCACGTTGATGAATGTATGAAAGCATTAAACTACAATCATTATAATGATAGTGATGAAACAGGTGTAGCAAAAAGTTTTAATGCACCATATTATCTTGATGTAATTGGAACATCTTATTGTAGATCAAGAGCAATAGCTTGTACTAAAGATGAGTACAAACAATTTGAAAAATGGCGAGTTGCAAAAGCAAATCTAGTTGTCAAACATCAACAATGGATTGATACAATTATGAAACAATGTAGTCAGTTAAAAATTGGATTGAAAGCATACAGGTATCTAAGTGAGGGAATTGAACTTGCAACAGAACTTGGAATTAAACTTGATGAGGCAGAACTAATTAGAACTAACTCAACAGGTTTGACTATCTACAATCCTAGCAATCTAGCAAGTATGATTAAAGGTATGAAGAACAAACACCAATCAAGAGAAGCTAAAATATTGGCTAGAAAACAATATGAAGAAAGTCTAAATTAAGCTATTGACAAGGGCTATCCTATATTATAGGATAGTCCCAGAAAGAGAGAAATACATATGACTAAAACATTTTACATAACTTATTGGGCTTCCAAACATAAGAAGCACATAACAAGGAAAGGTAAGCATGACGAAAAATCTAGATATGGAACATCAAAACAAGGTGTGCCATACTACGTTTATTATGATTTAGATAGTCATGGTTACAGAACTGCAACAACAAGTTGGAAAGTGAGGCACTAATGAACGCAGAACTAATAGCAAGATTACTAATGGTATTAACAGGATTTGTATTGGCAATGTTGGGAGTAATTGTTTTTATACATGGAGAACATTACGAGGTGGGGATATTAATTTCCTTTGCTGGTATATGTTCAATCTTTGGGGGGCTACCACATTATGAGTAGACTTTGCCAAGGACCAGACTGCCATACTTACGATACGACAGACAGGAAACGTGGACCAAAAGGAAACAAAAGAAATGAAACCAGAAAGGTTGGTCAGTATGGTTATGGTGGTAATAATTTTTGTACATTGAATTGTCAAAATGATTGGTGGGCTTTACATGGTAATCAAGCAGTCAATCACTTTGGCAGATTACATCAACCTAAAATTTTGACTGCTGAAAATGGTTGGCGCAGACAATACAACCGAGCGAGGTGGGACGATGACAATGCACCAGAATACATTGAACGCAATATGTTAACAGGGGAAGAAAGACCATTGACATCGCAACCAGAATAGACTAGGATAATCCTATGACTACTAGAAATATGAAAGCAACAAACCCCTACTCTGGTGAGTCTGCAATGTTAACTAAGGAAGAGTTTGCACTCTATCATTTAATTAAACATGCAGAAGAAACAGAGCAGTATGATGCCATGCAAAAAGGTCTGGACATGTTCAGTAGAAAGAACCCAGGCGCTTACATGGTCTTACTAGATTAACTCTCTCTGTGTAGGCCCTAACGGGCCTACACATACACAGCACACGGACCAATAGAGGTACCACACCCACACCTAACAATCTTTACAACTGTATAAGCACTTCCCTTTAGATAAAAAGGGGTCCCACTACTCTGGGTTGTATTGCTTGATTTAGACAGTTAATGGTGTTAAAAAACATCTTCACTGGTAAAAAGGTGCAAAAAATTTTATAAAAATTTTTTATGATAAAAAAAGATATAAAAAAACTGCCTTCTAACATTAGATCGCAATATAGAAGATTACAGGTTATGCATGCTGAAAAGAAAATTCAGCGAAAAGCACAACATGATTTCATGTCCTTTACTAAAGCTGTGTGGCCAGAGTTTATAGAAGGTGCACACCATAGAGTTATTGCTCAAAAATTTAATGACCTTGCAGATAAGAAAATAAATAGATTAATTATTAACATGCCGCCTAGACATACAAAGTCAGAGTTTGCAAGTTATCTTTTGCCAGCTTGGATGGTTGGTAAAAATCCAAAATTAAAAATTATTCAAGCTACTCACACAGGAGAACTAGCAATTAGGTTTGGTCGTAAAGCTAAAAACTTAATTGACAGCGAAGAATATTCTAAAATTTTTGAAACAAGACTACAAGAAGACAGTCAGGCTGCAGGAAGATGGGAAACTGCGCAAGGTGGTGAGTATTTTGCAGCTGGTGTTGGCGGTGCAATCACGGGCCGTGGTGCGGACCTCTTGATTATTGACGATCCACACTCGGAACAAGACGCAATGTCAGCTAACGCACTAGAAAATGCGTACGAATGGTACACATCAGGTCCACGTCAGCGTTTACAACCAGGCGGACAGATAGTTTTAGTCATGACACGTTGGTCAAAAAAAGATTTAACAGGAATATTGTTAGATAATCAAAAAAAAGTTAAGGGTGATCAGTGGGACGTGGTCGAATTTCCGGCAATCATGGACCACGGAACTACACAAGAGCCTGTTTGGCCACAATATTGGAACTTAAAAGAGCTAGAAAGTGTAAAAGCTACTCTTCCGGTTGGAAAATGGAACGCACAATGGATGCAAAACCCAACTTCTGAAGAAGGAGCACTAATAAAACGTGAATGGTGGCGAAAATGGGAGCAAGAATTTTTACCAGACGTTACTTACGTCATTCAAAGCTACGATACTGCGTTTTTAAAAAAAGAAACGGCCGATTATTCGGCAATTACCACCTGGGGAATATTTTATCCTGAAGAAGGAGGCAAACCAAATATAATTTTGTTAGATGCAATCAAAGATCGTTTTGAATTTCCAGAATTACGTCGAGAAGCTCTCGAGCAATATAAATATTGGCAACCTGATATGGTTATCGTTGAGCAAAAAGCATCGGGCACTCCATTAACCCACGAACTAAGGCAAATGGACATTCCGGTGATGACATTTACCCCAAGTCGTGGTAATGATAAGCACGTACGAGTAAATTCTTGTGCTCCGCTGTTTGAGGCTGGATTAATCTGGGCTCCTGATGAGCAGTATGCAGAAGAAGTTATTGAAGAATGCGCGTCATTTCCATATGGCGATCATGATGACTTAGTTGACAGTATGACTATGGCTATTATGCGATTCAGGCAGGGAGGTTTCCTACCCCATCCAGAAGACTATGAAGACGAAAAACAACCACCTAGGAAAATGGAGTACTACTAAGTATGGCAGGAATAGTATACACAAAATTAATAGATGCATTAAAAGGCATAGGGGTAGATGTATCCCAACAACAAGCTTCTAATGTTAAAAAACTTGCTCCTAAAAATAAATCTACAGCAACAAAACCTGGATTACTTGCAGCTGAAAGAGATACCGGAGGAAATTTTGCAACGGTATTAGATGTTTTTAAAAACGAAGCAAAATATATTGACTCTATGAATGATGCCGAGCAAATGGCATTTTTAAATAATATTTTAGACTACAACGAGTTTGGCGGAAAAAGTATTGGAGTTTCAAAAGGTATTGAAGCTACAGATGCAATGAAAGATTTTGAAAAAACTCGATCAGAATTAAAAAAAGCTTTAGATGATTTAAATACAGATAAATCAGAAATTGGAAAATCTGTTGAAGAATTAAATGCACTGGCAAAAAATTTAAAAGACGAAACAACAAAAAATAAAAATAAAGCCCTTGAAGATTTAGATACTTTTTTAGAAACAGGTGGTCAACCATTAAAGAAAAAAGATGATAAATTTCTTGGTGGTAGTATGCACGAAGAAGGCCAACTTAGAACTGGTATCAGACAATTTTTACAAACAGAATATAAAAACGGCAGACTTAAATTAGATGACTTAGATAAAGCAAGAGTTATGGAATATTCACCAATGATTGAACATGACCCTATTTTAGTATTTAAAAAAATATATGGCGACGAAGCTTACAAAAAAGCTGGAACGTTTCCAGGTGCATTTGAGATAGGTGAAAACTTTAAACACTATGAAGAAATTTTTAGAAACAATATGGGAGAAGATATTTTAAAAGTTCAAGATAAAAAATATGTTGGTGATGGTAAATTAGTTTTAACAGAACAAGAAGAAGTATTTAAACCAACTCCTGACGATGACGACATACCTTTTGCAAAAGGTGGACGTGCAAGTTTTGCTGGTGGTAAATTAGTTTCTGAATTTATAGCGTTGATTGTAAAAAAAGAACCAATCGAAGCTATGAAAGAAGTTAATAAAGTTATTGGTAAAAAAGGTAAGTATAAAAATTTAACACAAAAAGATATTGATAAAATTGTAGCCGACACTGAGGATCACATATTTCAAAGAGATCCGGATAACTTGTATGTTGATGATAAAGATCTTACTAAATCACAGTTAATTGAAAAAGAAGGAAGAAAATACGATTTAGAAAACATAGAGGGTAGCGCTGACGACATAAATTTTGAAGATTCTATAAAAGAAATGGAAGGTCTTGGTGCAACTGAGACTGCTGAAAGATTTAAATTAAAACAAAAGTATCCAGGAATTGATGATACATTAGTAACGAACATTATTAATGATACTGATCCAAACAATAAAGCAAGAGTTTTAGCTATACTGGATGAAGCCATGCTTTTAGGAAACTCAGGCAAAAGCTCTGAAGAAATTGTTGAAATAATAAAAAGCACACCTAAAAAAGAAATGGCAACTGGCGGACGTGCTGGTTTTTACATGGGTGGTCAGTCAGGTCAGTCAGTAATTGAACCTGATCTATCAGACATTGGCCATGGTTCGGATGCCTTGATGTCTCGAACAAGAATGTTAGGTCCAAATACACAAGCAACAACATCAACAGGTTTAAACTATTTACTCGGTGAAGATAACGACAATACTAGAGTTCCGTTTAACGAAGGACTGTTAGTACCACCAGCTAAACCCTATACAACAGATCAATTTGAAAAAGATTCAATGTTATTACTTAAAGGTATGTATGGCACAGGATCAGAGTCTAATCCTATGTTTTATAATAAAATAATAGAAAAAGGAAACATACTTAGAAACCAGGGTGTTGAAAGAGAAACAGTTATTGAAATTATAAGAAAAAACAAAAATAAAATTAATGCGTTTTTAGAAACACAAACACAATCTCCTAAAACTTTTAAAGGTATGGCAGATGGTGGAAGAATAGGTTATAAAGATAAAGGTAAAGTAAGTTTATCTGATTTAGAATCTTTAAAAGGATTAAAAAAAGAAAGAGAAAAATTAAATATCGAACCAGGACTTATGGGACTTGCGGGCAAACCTATGGGGCAATCAGCTAGATCTCAAAGAGCTAAAATTTTAGATAAAGCTATTGCTAAATTTAGCTATGTTGTAGAAAAATTAGATCAAGAAACAAGAGAAAAAGTAATAACTGCATTTAATGATCAATTAACAATTGGTTATGAAACTACTATGAGTGGTTTAAAAATGGATGCTGCTGAGAAAGCTGGTTTTGTTCCAATTGACAAAGAAACTATTTATAAAGCCATTCTTGATATGGACCTTCCAAAAGACACTAAACTAGAAATGAAAGCTATAAGTAATATGGCGGGTGATGAAGAATTAGAGTTTGCTCTTATTAATAATAATTTAGGATTCACTTACGATAATCAAAGCCAAACTATTAAAGGAGAGTATAGATTTGATTCTAAAGATGGTAAACTATCTGTTACACCTAGCATTACAAAAGATGAAAATAGTCAAATTCAATCTAAAATAGAAATTGATAAAGCAATTAATGATGGAAAAATAGATTTAGATTTAACAAAAGATACAACAGATAATTCATTAACTGCTGATTTTAGTCTTGTTAAAGATGGAAATGTTTTATCAGCACAAAAAGTTAGTGGGGGAGACAATAATTATTTTAAAGCAGAAGGAACAGCTGAGGTGCCTTTGTATATGCTTAAAGACGGACAATCACCTTATATTTCTTCTGAATATTTTAAAGACGATAATTCTGATCGTTATACAACAAGTTTAGGTATTCCAATTACACAAAATTTAGAAGCAGATCTTAGTAATTTAAATAGGAATGATGGATCACACGTTAATACATTAGGAGTAAATTACAAAAAATACATTGATAATGTATTTACAAAAAATAAATCTTTAGATACTCGAGGAACTTTTGCTTTTAATGCAAACATAGATAGTGACAATAATAAATACGCCGGAATTGAATTTGCATTTCCTTTAGGCGGAAACAGAACTGAAAATATGCAAGGAATTAATTTTAATAATTATAACATTCAACCAAGTCAAATGAAAGATTATGTATATATAAATGGTGAATTAGTTTTTATGCCTGAACAAGAACAGTTAGAATATAAAATATCACAAGATAATAATAATAAAAATAATATTTACTCAGGAAGTGACTTCAATGAATTAATTAAGGCAACAAAAGATAATTTTACCCCAAGTGATTTTATAGGGCCTGTACAAGAACTAGCTTCAGGTGGTATTGCTGGCCTAAGACAAGGTTATGCAGGTGGAACTTTAGTTGATAAAGGTCGAAGAGGGTTTTTAAAATTTTTAGGTGGAACTGCAGCAGGTGTTGCAGCGTTAAAAGCTGGACTTGTTAAAATACTTGGTAAAGAGTCAGGAGCCATAAGCAAAAAAGCGATTGACGAAGTAATTATAGAAGGTGGCTCAGGCGCACCGGCATGGTTACAACCATTAGTTAATAAAGCGCTTAGAGAAGGTATGGATAAAACAAAAGGACTAGCCTACAAAGATGCTCAAGTTGTTAAATCATTAGATACACCAACTGGTAAAGTTGATGTTTACTACGACGTTAGAACTGGTGAAGTAGAAATAGATTACATTGGTGGTAACACAGCTCTTGGTGAAAGTGTTAATATGAGATACACACCAGGTATTGCTGATGAAGGAACTAAAGGTAAACCAGCAGATGAGTTTGAAGCAACTGAAAGTATTCCAGAAGGTAGGATGAGTTCACCTGATGACTATAATGTTGAGTTTGGAGAAAACACAACAGACAATGTTGGTAATTTGTTTTCTGATACATCAGAACTTGCAGAACTTGGTGGTCAAAAACCTTTGATTAAAGATATATCTGAAACTATTAAAAAGAAAAAAATATTAAAACAAATGAATGAAAATCCGGATCAATTTGCAAGCGATAATTTACCGGATTACGACCCAACTTAATATGAGCAATGATTATTTTAAAGCACAGGGATGGTTTAAGAACTACGCACTAAATTCACAAGATAGTCGTGGTACGTTTCAACAATTAGTTAAAGAAGACGAAGAAGCTTTTAGATTAGCAAGTGCTGAGTCTGACAGAATTAAAAACATGATGAATAAGAAATATGGTCCGGGTACCATGAAGTATGGTTCAGAAATATCACAACCAACAACAAGACCCGATGTTATAGAAATCGATGCAATCAATTCATTTATAAGACGTAACCCTGCAGCTGAGGGTGGACGGATGTTAAATGCGGTGCAAATGGGAGAAGCTATGGGTAATAGAACAGGTTTTGCAACTCCTAAAGGAACAGGTATTCCCCTTTCAAAAGAACAATTACAGTTATTAAAAGATAATCTAACAAAAGAAGAATTTAAAAAATTAAAATTTGGTCAACCTTTAAAAGCAGATGTTTTAGACATTGGAGTTAGACAAAGAGGAGATAAACCTTTATGGAGAAAAGTTACTAACATACTAGAGCCAGGAAAAGCTAGTAGTGCTGTAAAAATTATTAACAATGAAAAACTATCTAATGCTTTAATAAAATCTACAAATGCAGGTGATGACCTTCAAACAATCATAACAAAAATGAATAAACTAGACAAGTCTTTGAATAAAAATCAAATTAGTTCTGCAATAAATGCTTTAATTCAAAGAGGAAGCATAGCAAAAGAATTTGGAGTTACTACAGGGGGAGCAGCTAAATATGGTTACAGAACTGGTGAATTAGAAGAAATAAATAAAATAATAGAAGAAGCAGTTAATGAAAAAAAATCAAACAGAGCACAGATTGCAAGAAAAGCAGGCGTGGCCGATAGTGTAGTAGAAGATTGGATAAGAGAAAACAAAGGAGATGATTTTTATGAAAAAAACTTTGATTACGAAACTGGTAGATTAAAAACAGGAGATTTACAAACTAGAAAAGATTTGTTCGAGTTTGTAGAAAACTCTGACAACGTTACAGCTAAAGAAATAGCAAAAAATTTTAATTTAGATTCTAAAAAAACGCAAAAAGTTATGGCTGATTTAGTGTCTGATATTTATAGAGTGACAGGCTCTAAACAAACAGGATCAATTATTGTTCCTTATGATGAACCAGACAGAATGAAAACTGTTTTAGATAAAATAAGAAATGCACCTGATTTTGAAGATATATATGAAAGAAGAATAGAAACTTTGGTTACTGAGGCTTATCCAACAGGATCAAAAGCTCAAGCACAAGCTAAAAAATCTTTATCAGAATATAGAAAATTTGCTAAATCTTTAAAAGCAGAGTTTCCTGAACTTGCTTTAGCTTTAGACCATGTAGTTCCGTTTCAATTTTTAAAAGAAGTTAAACAAGGTAAAAATCCAATTAATTTAATTAGAGTAAAACCTACTATAAGTGCCGTAAATAGATTTAAAACAAATTTTGATAATGCTAAAATTGAACTTAATAGATTAAATAAAATTGATCCAAACAATCCAGATATTAAAAAAAGATTAAAAATTTTAACTGATTTACAAAATAATATTGGTATAGAATTTGGTGGAACTTCAAAAGGTGGGTATGTTTATAATTTTGGAGCCAAACCAATTGGAAAATCTGATTTAATAGGAGATGCCAAAAAAATAATTTCTGATTATCAAAAAGTTGGAGATTTTTCTGAAAAAGTTTTAGCTGATAAAAATTTACAAAAACAATTAATAGAGGCTGGAGTTGATACTGGTAAAGACATGTCATCCTTTAAAAAAATTAAACCTTTTGATAAAGATCAATTAAAAAAAATAGAAGCATACATCACAGACACAACAGGCAAAGTTAAACAACCAATGTTTTCTTCTGGGTTTTCTGGTGCGTTTGAAATGTTATCTGATGATTTAAAACCAGTTTTAAATAACCCTAAATTTAAAGCATTTGCTAAAACTGTAGTAAACACACCAGGTAAGTTTTTTGGAATAGGTGATGTTGTTCTTGGTTACTTAGATTATGAAAATAATCTTGGTAAATATGGGGATGATGAAAAAGGTAAAGCATTATCTTTGGAATACGCTAAACAAGCAATGTCTTTTGGTTTATGGAAAACTGGAGATAAAGAATATTTAAAACAATTAAAAAATACTTATATTAAAAATGGTGGAGATGAATCTGTGTTTGATCAAGTTATAAGTTTAAATAAACAAAACTCAGAATTAATGAATCTTGTAGAAAAAACTAAAGAACAATATCAAACAGAATTAGAAAACGAAAAAACATATGGAACAGCCGGTGGGCCTCAAGCTATAAAATTTCAATTAGACGTTCCTTCAGCTTCGAATACATTAAAAAATAATTTAAGTGCAATAAAAACTAAAGCAGAAAATATGGATAAAGATTTTACTACTTTTACAGAAACATATAAAGGAACAGATCTAACTCAACCTAGTAAAGATATTAAAGCAGCTGCTTTTGAAGATTTAACTGCACAAAAAAGAAAAGTTTTTGATACACAAAGTAGACAAGTAAATACTGAAGCAGGGCCAATTGGAAATAAACTATTTAACTCTATTTTTACTAAAGACTCTTACAAAAAACTTTTACCACAAAATTTGCCATCTACTTTAAATCAAATGATACCTTTTATGTCTTATAAACCTGTAACTGAAAAAGAAAAAGAACAAGCTTACATAAATGAAATGGCAAAAAATTATCCTCAAGAATTATATAGGTATAATTTAGAAAGAGGTGTGGATCCAGATAATCCAGTAACTTTTGATGCAACTAGTAATCTTATATCAAAACCAGAATTAGGTTTTAATTTTTCAGAAGGTGGTATAACAGGATTAAGGAGTAAATATGAGTATAAAAAATAAACCAACAAAAAAGAAAAACCCAACACTTACAGCTAAGAACCCTGCATTTAAATGGTGGGCAGTGCCGCCTAAAAAAGGGCCTTTATCACAAGGGTTGAAATTACCACAAAAACAAGTTAAGAAAGTCTAGGAGAAAATATATGGCAGATATAGACAAAGCTCTCCCTAACGAAAGACCTGAAGACGAAGTTCTAAAAGAACAGATGGAAGAGGTCGATGTTGCAGACGAGTTAGGTAAGGGACCAGTAGAAATTACAGAAGACGATGAAGGGGCTACAATTGATTTTGACCCTAACGCAATGCCAATGCCTGAAGAAGGTGGCGATCACTTTGCAAACTTAAACGAATTACTTCCAGAAGAAGACACGAGTGCTATGGGTAGTCAATTACAAAACGACTACATGGAATATAAAATGTCTCGTAAAGAATGGGAACGATCTTACATCGAAGGTTTAAGTTTATTAGGTTTTAAATACGACAATAGAACAGAACCGTTTCAAGGAGCAAGTGGTGCAACTCACCCAGTTTTAGCTGAAGCTGTTACACAGTTTCAAGCGTTAGCTTACAAAGAGTTATTACCAGCAGACGGACCTGTTAGAACTACAGTTATGGGTGCATCTAATCCTATGAAAGAGATGCAAGCTCAAAGAGTTAAAAACTTTATGAACTATCAAATTATGGATCAAATGCAAGAATACGAACCTGAGTTTGATCAAATGTTATTTTACCTACCACTGTCAGGTTCTACATTTAAAAAAGTTTATTATGACGATTTATTGGGAAGAGCAGTTTCTAAGTTCATCCCAGCGGATGATCTTGTTGTTCCATACACGGCTACCTCATTAGACGATGCGGAAGCAGTCATCCATGTTATCAAGATGTCGGAAAACGATCTGCGTAAGCAAATGGCTGCAGGTTTTTATTCTGACATCGAGTTAACTAAACCAACTGGTACAGTTACAAACGAGTTAGAAGAAAAAGAGAGAGAAGTCGAAGGACTTACAAAATCCCAAAGAGTAGATCCTTTATACACAGTTCTAGAATGCCACGTTAATCTAGACCTAGAAGGATTTGAAGACCTTGGCCCCGACGGAGAGCCAACGGGAATAAAATTGCCTTACATCGTTACAATCGAAGAAGGCAGTAGGAAGGTTTTGTCTATTAGACGAAACTTTGCGCCCAATGATCCAAAGAAAAATAAAATCCAATATTTTGTCCACTTCAAGTTTCTGCCAGGACTAGGATTTTATGGCTTAGGATTAATTCATATGATTGGCGGACTGAGTCGTACTGCAACTGCGGCTCTCCGTCAATTATTAGACGCTGGAACATTATCCAACCTACCCGCAGGATTTAAGCAAAGAGGTGTCAGAGTAAAAGATGATGCCGCAAATATACAACCAGGAGA
>WLWF01001974.1_pt1 | contig 15619 bp, 27 predicted proteins | sample 6718331 | NCBI WGS metagenome assembly WLWF01 (sample SAMN12718692, study PRJNA515312) | sponge metagenome | isolation source: marine sponge | host: Mycale hentscheli | place: New Zealand: South Island, Marlborough, Capsize Point | collected 2003-05-01
TGAAAATCTGTATAGCCTGCTTGTAAGGTTCCTATAAATGCAGCAGCTCTAACTCTTGCATTTAAATCATCTTGACTTTCTATGTCTGAAGCATTTACTTCACATAGATTACAAAATTGATAAGGTCTTAAAGCAATCTCACAACAAGGGTTTGTTCCCCAGTCTTTATCATTATTAAGATATATTCCAGGTTCACCACTCTTACTTAGCTCTACACGTTTCCATAAGTCCATAAAAAACTCTTTAGTTATCTTATGTCTCATTAAACATGCTGAGTTATTAGATCGTCCACGTTGAGGATTATTTTCCCACCAGTTACCTGTCTTACAAGAGATCATTTCTTGATCATCAGCAGAAAATAAACTTATTAAAGCTGCTCTACGTATACCACCTGCTAATACAGCATCGGCAATAAAGCATACTATATCATGTACTTCTAATGATGATAATCTTTCACCATCTTCTTTATGATCTAATATTCCTGTAACTTTAAGTATACATTCTTTTAATGGTTGAGGACCTGGAGCTTTACCACCAGACGTAACTAATTGAGCACCCTTAGCTCTTATATCAGAATAATCAAATTCTATTCTAGAACTTTTTCCATTTAGATATGACTTCATTAATACCTTTATAGCATCTGCCCAGCCTTCAATAGAATCACCTATTAAATATCTTCTTTTTCTTTTTAAGTAAGGTTTGTTTACTAATGGAAGTTGTTTAACATGATGTTGTTGTACTGAGTAACCAACACCAGTACCACCTAATAATAAAAACATAATCTCACTAAACGAATCCACACTGTCTATGGGTAGATAAGCACAGTTATAAACTCTATTAGGAGAAATCTCAATAGGTTTACCTCCGAACTGTAAGCTACGCATAGACGGTAGAATCTTTTTATCATATACAAATTGGTAATTATCTACAATACTATCCTTTAATTCAGGATAACGTTTTATATGCATGTTCATATTTCGAGTTACTAATTCCTCCCATGATTCTCTTCTTTTTAACTCTGGTATATATTTAGCATACTTCATGTACACAGTTATTTTAGATAATATATTATTTGATAATTCCATTTATGTTGTTGATTATTTATTTATTGTTTGTTCTTGGTCTCTCTTAGATACATTACATATACAACATATGTAAGTAGTAAAATCTGCAACTCAAGTATAATTATCGAGTTCACTTTATTCTTTTATAAACTTAAGTGTACCTTTTTTTGCTTTGTTATCTATGTTTAATAAATAATAACCTTTTCTATATTTCTCAACGTTTAATCTTAATGTATTGAAATCACCAATAAAGGTTTTTTCATATATAGTTTTACCTATAGTATTTACAATTGATATTCTAGTTGTTCCATGTATAGTCTCATTCATCTTTAAATAAAGAATATCTTCAACTGGGTTTGGACTTATCGTTAATTCAATTGTAGACATAAGTTCTACCGTTATAGGTTTAAACGTTTCACTTACACCATTATAATCTATCTGTGTTAATTGATAGTATGATCTACCCATATAAGGACTTTCATCTACTAAGTAATAACTAAATTCAGCATTAGTGTTTCCATTACCTTTAACAGCTCCAACTAATTCCCACTCTCTAGCATCTCTAGATTTGTGAATCTGAAACATATCATTATTTATTTGAGAAGCTACTTGCCAGTTTAAAAGCACATCTCCATTATTTTCTCTACCACTAAACGATAACAATTCTACTGGTAAAGCATTACCTCCACCACCAGATCCAAATCCAAATGGACTAAAGTCTGAAGTATAATCAGAGATTGCAGTTCCACTTGAAGCAGTTCCACTAGCTACATTACCATTCATTATATTTTCCCATTGACTTGTTGTTGCATTATAATGTGCTACAACTATATCGTTAGGTGCTATAACATTCATAGTAGCATCCCAACCTATAGATATTCTAGCTGCAGGAGCTCCACTACCTTTAGATATATCCCAGTAATAACCATTTGCAATTGAATGCAAGTTACTACCTGTTGGAGTTCCATAAGTATATTGTGAAAAATTAACTGAGCTATGTGATGAACCATTAAACATAACTGTATAATCACTGCTAGTACTATTTTGAGGTACTACTGAAACTGGTCTAAATTTAGTTCCATCTCCAACTGGAAATAGCTTAGAGTTAGTATTATTAGTTGTTCTTTTTAACAGTCCAATTATATGTGAAGCAGTACTAAAACTACCTGCAATTGAGTTTGTAGTTAAAACATCTCCAGTGTTCATAGTTACATGACCATTAGTTAATGTTAAAGCATCAACAGTTATATTACCATTAATTGTAACTCCATTACCATTATTAATTGTTAAATCAGGGATAGTAGAATTACTAGATGTTACAACTTGTGCTGCAGTTCCATTTAAAACAAATCCTGTAGCTCCACTATAGTTAGCACTGATAGTTAAGTTTTCTCCTACATCAACTGAAGTAGCAGTAGCATCAACTAGTTTTATATCATCTAAACATAAATCCGAAGAATAAGTACTACCTGTAGTTCCAGTTATTTTAAACATAACATTTCTTTCACTTCGTAAGAAAGTTAGATCTACTAAACCTTGTCTCCAATTACTACCCATGTTACCTATTACATTAGCTGTACTACTAACATTGTTGTCCATGAAGTTTATATTTGCACTCCAAGTAGTTCCATTATCTATACTATATTTTAAAGCTAAGGCTGAATTACTATTATCTGTTTCCATGTTAAACCAAAAGGTTAAGATAGGAGTCGTAGTTGATCTTAAATCAAATGGAGGGGATATTAAATCAAATGTTTTATTAGGATACATCGGAGATGATGATTCCATATATAAATACTTACCTGAAGATGTTCCAGCACTATGATCTATACCACTAGTTCCAGTATAACTACTTGGTGTAGTTCCTGAATAAGTTCTCCAATCAGCATCATCACCAGTAACATTTCTCCAACCATTAGCATCAAAGTCAAAGCCCATAACACTAGCTGATGTAACATCATTAGTTTCATTATCAAATGTTTCACCATAAGGAAATACACGTTCTGTTATCGCAACATCAATTGCTAAAGTTCTAGCATTACTACTTCCAGCCATATTACTAGCAATAACTGATACATTACCATCAACATTACCTGATGTTACTGTTATAGAATTTGTACCTTGTCCTGCATTTATCATCCAGCTAGCAGGTACAGTCCATACATAATTAGTTACATTATTATCTAAAGGTACGGTGTAAACTAAATATTTAGTACCTTCGTTTGGTTCAGTATTACCAACCATAGTTCCTGGTGTACTAGGAGGTAATATAGTCGATGATTGTGTTATTTCTATATTATCTATATACGTAGCATCTCCACCCATACCTGTAGAAGTATAACCTGTGTAATACTTGTTACAAGCTTCAAATCCTATTACAAAGTCAGTACCAGTATATTTAGATAGATCATACGTATAAGTCTTATATGTATTATTAGATCCATTAAAATAAATATCTCCATTGTTATCAGCAATAGGAGTTCCGTCTACTGTTACTCTGAACCAAGAATAATCAACATTATAAGTATATGTTTGTTTCTTATCAAATGTTAATGTTACTGTTGGTTTTGTTGGAGCACAAATATCTCTTGATATTGTAGATATATGAGCAGGACTACTAGCAAAGGCACCAGCTCCTGTTGTATAAGGAGTAAACCAAGAACTAGAAGTATTACCTTGCATATGAACTCCATATAAACTAGCATTAGCACTAGCCGCATCAATTCCTACACTAGATCCAGATGCACTAGTAGCTGTTAGTAAAGCACCACCAGTTTCAAGGTCTTGACCGTAATCTAATGTAGCACAAGGTATAGCTGCTGGGCAAGCTCCGGCTCCTACAGTGGCAGTTCCAAAAACTCCCATAGCTATGGTATTGTTGCCACCGTCTTTTACATCCCATGATATTTCATTATCATATCCTCCAGAAATCCAGCCTAATTTTATTAGATCACCATCGCTAGCTTGGAATTGTATTGTTTCAGATGAACCTGATAGCATATCGCATTGACCTGCTACAGCTCCATTAACTGTTATGACTGCACTCGCTCCGTTCCATCCATCTCCCCATGAATCATATCCTGTAAAGGTATGAGTACATTGTCCATGTGTATAAATCATTCCTAATCCCATGAACAAGGATACTAAAAATGTTTTAAGTAAAGTTTTCATCATATTTTTGTTTTTAATTTGATGGTATAAGTTGGGGGTTTATAGTTCTAGTACTTTGGTTTCGCTTTTGTCTTCTTTGCTTTTGCCTTCGACTTCGTCTTTGGCTTTGCTTTTGTCTTCTTTTTTAGCATTTTCTTTTATGTTTGTTTTTAAAGTTTCAATAGCTTCAGTGTAGCCATCCATTAACTTTAAAGTTTCTAAAGTACCCACTGATAATTCTCTAAGATTACCAATTTCGTTGTAGACCATTTGCATAACATTAGATAATGCATCTACTTTTTTCTTCATATCTAATAAGGTTTTTTCTTTCATTTGATTTTATTTAGTTATTGAAATACATAAGTCTATAAAAGGTAGATATAAAACATGGTTTATATTTCCTTTTTTATCCTTATAAGTTCTTCCACCTAACAATACTCCAGGATATGTTCCTATTGTTACTTTGTACTGTGTCATTATATTTTATATTTAGTATGTATTTTTAGTAAGTCTTTATATTTGAGGCATCCTTTATTTTTAACGCTCCACTTTATAAACTTTTCTATTTGTCGAGTATTATATCTACGTCTAGCTTCTACTTTGAATTTTCTAGGATCAGCTCTATCGTCTTGTCGCATTCTTTTTGGTTTTGTGGTTTATATAAAATTGTATTAGGCATTTGTTTTGTTACTAACATTTTAAATAATTTCCAACGTATTGGAAAAGATTCATTAGCTCTACCCTTGCATTCTATAATAAAGTCTTTACCAATAAAATCAGGAGTGTATTTTATATTTAGTATATTTTTATTACCTCTATTTTTATACTCTCCTTTTCCATTAGCACATCTTTCAAATGCTTCAACATCAAAGTGAAACGAAGGGATCAACTCAAATGTTTTCCCTTCATATTCAGCTTTTATCTTAGCATCTTTCAATGCTTTGTACATATATTTCTCAAGTCCTGATGCAAATTTTATACCGTCATAAATGACTTTCTTTGCTCTAACTGGACCGTTTTTCTTTTTACGTCGTAACATCTGATACGTAATATGGTAAACCTACATCTGGAGTTGTTTCTGCTAACTCTTCTCTTGCAGTTTGTATATATAATATAGCATCCATTAGTTCTTCTTGAACATCGTTTAAATAACCAGATAAATCTTTATGACCTCCTGTTCTTTCAGAATTTAATGTTCTACCATATTTCTCATATCCTACATCTGAGCGTGATACAAATTTATCAACAACTCTTTCTACTACTGGATCTCTAAATTTAATTTTCTTTTCATTCATATTAAGCATTTTTTACAAACGTACCATTGGTCATTTTACCTTTACGATTTTTAATTTCATCATAAGCTGAATCAATACAATGTTCAATTGAGAAGCCTCCTAAATGAGCTAGATTAGTTAATACAACTATCATATCTCCTATTGCATCTACAAATTCAGCTTTATCATCTTTAAGTATAGCTCTACCTAATTCTCCTGCTTCTTCCATTAGTTTACAAAACTGAGTTTTTGTATCACCTTTAGAATATAAACCTCTTTCTTTAGCCCACTCTCTTATTAACTTAAATCTATCTGCATTATTAGTAAGCTGTTTATGAAAAACAAATCCATCTTCAACTGACTTCTTAACTTTTTCTATATTTGATTTAGTTTTATTAATAAACTTTTCAAAGAAAGCTTTATTATATACATAGCTTCTAAGTTCATTATACATAGATGTTTTAGCATTTTCTACTATCCACTCTACTGTTTCTTTAGTTAACTCAAATGTTCCATGAAGAGTATCCCATGTTTGACCTAAGTTATTATTTAATCTTTCTTTTAACTCTTCCATTGGAAATGGAAATGTCGATGTTTGTTCTGTTGCGTTTATATTCATATTATTAAATAAGTTTTTATATAATTTTCTGTCTACTTTATAGCCGTAAGACTGTTGAAGTTCTATCTCTCGTTTCGATATGTAATCTATATCTGTTGACGAATCTAGAACCTCGTATTCGGTTACTGCGTAACCTTGTTGGGCTGTTACCCTGTCTTTAAGATTACGTGTAACACCCACTTTTTTACCTGGTATATGGTATATATAATATGTATTCATATTAATGGTATTCTTTTTGTTTTGACCTTAATAGCTTTTCATGTGGTGTAAGTTTTAATAAATCTGTTTTATTTTTGTTCAAATCTCTTGCATATAAATGCATGTTATGAGCAAAATGATAATATCTACCAACTTCAATATTTGTCCTCTCTGAGACTATCTTTTGTAACTCTGAGAAACAATATTGATCATTGCAGAAACCAAACCAGAGATCATTAGAACGCATCGTAACGCACATGTCTAGCTTATTATTCAACACTGTAAACTGTACTGCATATGTACATGGTGTATCTTGTCTATAATTATGCATTTCTTTTCCATCGTAAATAGAGATAGTAGCTTTTCTAGTATTTGGGTTTTGTTTAAGCATTGCAACTACTCTATCTAATTGATAGTTACGCTCCCATTGAGCTCCATAGTTAGAATTTACTTCACCCTTATCATCAGCCATTCTTTCCCATATTACAGGTATTTTTCCGTATATTTCCCCTAAAGTTTCTATCTTTGGAGATCCACTTAAATACCATTTCCATTCAGCTTTAGCGTAATTTTCATTCCACTTCCTGTATGGTGTTTTGATTATGTTATCTATTGGATTATCTAAATAAAAACCTACATTAAATATAGCTTTAGTTTCATCAAATGATTCTCCATGTGTAGAGATATAATCATATATATGACTAAATGCATCATCAGCATTATGATAGTTATTTTTCATCCAATTTATATTTATTATAATAAAATTTATACAATTCAAAAACCTTAGAGTATAAATCATAAGGTCCGTATACTTTTGGGCTTTTTATTTTTTGACCATTTACATCTATTTCTAATCCCCAAGTTCTATTGCCAAGACCTGGTGTAGTTGCAAATATACTTATTTTAACCCCGTTTTCTATACACCACGTTCTTGCGATCTCATTACTAAGGTCGCTCCAGTCTGGTGGTGTAACACTGGTGGCTTTCTTTACTCCCACGGTAATTTATCATTAGGATCAGCCACAGGCATAACCTTAGGTATAAAACACCCTGATTTAGGTTCCCAGTTAAAATGAGCTTCAGCACCATTTTCTCCTAAGTTTTGAAATTTAACTTTCAATACTTTTACTTTAACTGATTTGTTTTCATAGTTTCTATGTACTAATAAGCCGTGATAACTAGCATCATACCATTCACCACCACCTTTTATATTATACATATTAGGTTCTTCCATTTTACCGTTTTGACCTTTATACATTTTAGTTGGGTGTGCTACTATAAATACTAACACATCATACTTCTTAGCGAATATTTCGATCTTAGTTAAATATTCCATAGTATATCTATTCACATCTTCAGTTCCAGCATTTACATCTCTAACTTTATTATATGGATCTATAACTAGACATTTGATACCTTTACGTTTAACTAATTCAGCTCCTTTACGTAATACAGATTCTAACGTATATCTTTCCATATCAATAAAGAAGAAGTTATTATTAACATGTCCACCAACTTGTTTCCATTTATCAGTTCCTACATCAGCTTTGTTAGGCATACCTTGCCAAACTTTACGCATTAGTTTATGCGCATGTAAATATGTAGGATGATTCTCTGGTGAAGCATAAGCTGTTTTCCAACCATAGTTTTTATTATAACCAACTACCATTTGATCTACAAAATCTGATTTACCAGATGATGGTATACCTGTAACAGTTATAAATTGACCTGTATAAGTTGAAAATATTTCATCAAAGTTATTAAGACCAACTTGAAAACCAGGTTTAAAACCGTTTTGTACAAAGTCTATAACATCTCCTTCTATATCTCTAAATGTAGTTACATTTTCTAATGGAACAGGACTTGCTTTAGATATTTTATCAACTAAAGCCTCTTTGCCATGTTCTTGTAAGTATTCATTTGCATCCTTACATTCGCCAAAAGTAACTATGTAACATACTTCTGCACCTAATCTTCTAACTAGTTCACGCTGCAATGCTTGTCCAGCATCATCAGTATCAACTGCTAGTATTACTTTTTCTTTGTCTTCAAAGTAATCTATACAATTATCTAAGTATTCTAAGTTATTAGAATTTAATGTTGCTCCGTTAGGAACAGATATTGCATTTGGTATTCCAGCTTCATGTAATGCTAACACATCCATTTCGCCTTCTACTATAACACAGTAATCATAACCTACAACACTATCGATATTGTAAAATACTTTTTCAGCACCTTTAAATAGTTTAAAATTCTTCCTACCATCTCTATATTTAATATTGACAATATCTCCACCAACAAAATAATTAAATTGTATAGTGTTCTCTTGTCTACCAGTTTGAGGCATATATTCTTTACCTTCAGTAACTTTTAAATCATTTAAAGTTTCTTGAGATATACCTCTTGACTTAAACCATTCTTCAGCTTTTGTTTTTACTGGTAAATGTTCAAAGGTTTCTGGTTTAACATATTCACGTTCAGTTTTACCTTTACGTTGATATGTATGGAGTTGATAAGATTTATTACAATTATGACAAGTACCGAGACCCCGTTCCCAATCATAAGATGAGCATTTAGCTTTCTTGTGTTCAGGTTTCCTAGAAGAAGAACACAGGGGACAAATCCCCTGCGTACTACCAACTTTTAGGCTATGTTGATTAAACTGGTCAATCAAAAATCCATTGATCTCCGTTTTTTCTACTTGCATATTTTATTTATATTAAAATGGTAAGTCTACATCTACTTTCGCAGTAGTCTGTTGTGGTTTATCATAAGGTGCTGGATCTGGAAATTGCCCATTAGTCCATACAACCTTAACATTACCTAAATAAGTCTTAGCAGTTTTAGATTCTCTTTCTTCTTTGCTTTGATCTACTACAACTGGACCTTGATTGCCAAATTGATCTATCTCATCATTTACGGTTATTACTATTGGTAGGTATTTACCTTTTTTACCTACTATTATTTTGTCTTTTGGTATCGCTTCTAGGTTGATACTACCTTTTATTATTCCTGCCATTGTTACTGGTTTTGTTATTAATGTTGCTTCCTAAGTGATCGAAAAACTCTTCTCAATTCATCTGTAGTATAGCGGGTTGTTCTTCTAAAATTATCTACATGTTTTGCATATGGATGCAGTCCGTCTGTAGTTCTTGGGTTTTTATAGAAATCTTTTACTGAGAATTCTAATCCTGTTACGTCACATTTTTTTGTTTTCATATTTAATTTAATTAAAGTGTTTTTTGTATAAAATATTGCTTTGGATCAAAGTTGTCTGTTTTAAAGAATAAGTCATAAGCTTCACATGCTTTACTAACTTTAGCTTTGCCAGATTCATAAAATCCAGTGGAACAATCAAATATACCTATTTGTAATGTTTTCTTGTCTATTGCTATAAACATAAAATCATATCCAAATAATTTACTGTATATGTATGCTTGAGAATCGTAATTAAATTTCCAAGCAGAGGATTTAAAACCATTAAGATTACTTGTAGTTTTAAGGTCTATGATTAGTTTTTCATCATGATTAACTATATCAGCTTTACCTTTCCACATATGTCCTTCTAGTTCTATAATTGCAGGTCTTTCGTATTCTACATCTACTCCTCTGATTAGATCTTTACATACAGTATTCTCTAATAACCTTTCCCTCATTAATTCTATTCTATCAACCTCATGATCAAGGAGACACATTTCGCCTCCTGAAAGTTCTTTATAAACTTTAGTGTTTCTAGTCGATGCTTGAATTATCTTATATTTTTCTAGTTTATCTGGTTCAAGGATAGCTGTATGAAAGTATCCACCAACTAAAAAATTAATATTTGGTTCTGAAGGTTCTCCAAAAGCAAGTGGGTTATTAAGTAACTTTGAAATATCAGAATTACTTAGGTAATTTCTTCCGAACTCACCATAGTAATCCTCATCATTTTCAAGCCTTTTTAGTATCTGCTTTTTGTCCATTGTTTATATTTTTTAAATCAACTAGATGTTGCGAGTTGATTGTATATTTAGCCTTTATAGTATCTAAATTTCCACCAGCTAATATATAATCTTTAGCTTTTTCAAATTGAGCTTTAGTCATGGTTAATTTAGATTTGTCAAAAGACTTTGCACCTTTTCCGTGGTTGTTTGTTGCATCACTATCCTGAGTGTCATCTATTAAAAATAGATTTCCCAAAGCATATTTCTTTCCATAAGACGATGCAGACCCAAATTGTTGAGGTCTTTGCATGCCTTTCTGATTAAGATCAACACCAACAATAGCAGTAGCATTAATTGCATCTTTACCATCAGAACATGTTGCAGTAACCTGCAATATAGGTCCGATATCAGAATGAACTAATTCTTCATTAATCGTAACTGTTACTCCTAACTTTTTCAGGAAGGGTTTTGTAGCTTCGAGGATATCTTCGGCCGATCGGAAATAATACTTGCCGAAGGAGTTAAACCTTGTTTTCTTAGATTTGAACTCAGTTTGAATAGTGGTTAATTTTTCGTTTATATTCATTTTTTTTTATTTGTTTTTAATTAAACCTATGGATATAATTACACGTATTTTCGCGTTTTTACATTTGTAACTTACAGGTAATCAAGCACTTGCGAGTGATCCACAGATTCTATTAATTTATTTATTGCTTGTTTTTTAAGCTCTGAAACTCTAACGTAATCGCTTGCTCCCGTTATGTCCAGTATGACTGCTATTTGCTTTGCGGTATGTTTATCACAATCAAGACCATAGCTTAATCTTAATACTTGATACTCTTTATCATTTAAATGTTTAAGTAGTAATGATTTTAAATAAGCATTTAGTAGTTCCATGTTATATGGTTCAGAAGTATCTGGAATTTGATACAACATGTCATCTTCATCATATGCTTTAGCGTCAGTGCTTAAAAACATACTATTGAAGAATATAGCTACCATTTTTTTATTCTTATCGTTTTTTCTTATTTCATTTAATTTATGTTCTGGTATTCTCATACCACCTCTGTGAGTATCAACACCTCTTCTGATAGCACCTCTTATTCTTTTAGAGAAAAAAGATTTTATTGTTTTTTCTACATCTAAACTTTCAAATAATTTATCTTTATCTAGTTTATCTACAGCGTTACACAATCCTATCGTTCCAATTTGTATTAAATCTGTTATGTCTAATACACCTGAAGCTTGTTCAGTTGTTGAAAACTTCCTTGCTACGTTTTCTACAAGAGGTAGAAATTTAACTATCAAATTATCTCGAGAGTATTCATAAAGCTCTTGATTTTTTGGATAATTACTTCTTAGATCGTTCTTGTATCTTACGTAATTTGGAATATTGTACTTTTTCATAATTCTTATTTTCTTTAAGATTTTGCTCTTCTTCATAGGAATTTAAAACTTCATATTGTAAATTATGATAATTTAATTCCTGCTGTATTCTCATATATAATTCTTTACTTGCACCCATTATAATTCTAGTATTTTTAATCGTCTGCTATATTTTTTATACAATTCGATTTTAGTTTTTAATTCTCTTCTAAGTTCATCTATTAAAGGATGATCATTTTGTACTATTATGACAGAATTATTAAATATTTCTGCATGTAGTTCCATAATTAATGTATGTAAATAATCTATATGCTTTCGCTTTCTTGGATTATATTCTATTTTACTCATAGTTTATTATATTTAATTGTGTTATCTAACACGAAAAGCCCATACCTTTGCAAGTATGAGCATTATCTTCCGTAATTATTTTATTTATTCGTAATTTCTAATACATTTATATGAAGGATGTCTATAGCTATTTGCTTTAGTTCTTCCGAAGTATGTAAATGTTGCTATTTCACCGATGTAATCGTGTATGTTTTCTAGTATATTAGTCATATCTTTATAGCTATAACCTTTACCTGGTGGACAACCGAATTGAATTCCTTCTTCATCTTGCATTAGGAATTTACCTAATGTACCTTTACGTTTGCCTTTACCTAGTTCATAACCTATAATTCTAGCTTCAGCATCGCTAAAGTCTTTGAATTTTCTAAGATTATGAGATCGCTTACATTGATAAGTGTCATTAGTTCTAAGTATAGAACCTTCATAACCATTTGCTAGATTAACTACATGAGCACTTTTTGCTTCATCTTCGTTGTTTATACTTTGAGTATCTACACTGTGGATGCTATCGCCTAACAACGTTAGTGCTTGAGTTACAAATTCTATACGTAAATCAAACAATAAGCCTTCGTCTATGATGTCATAACAATGAAATTGTGTTAATCTTGCAGCTTCTAGACGATCCTCAGCAGTTGGTTTTGTTTTTCTGACTAATGATATGATTTTTTCGAAATCATCTTTTAGATCGTGATTATATAATTCGCCGTCTAGTACAACTTTAGGGTATTTTTGAAAAAAAGGTTTTAATTGTTTTAATATATGGTCTATATTTTTCCACTCTTTACCTGTTCGTGAATATGCTACGACATCAAATAATAATCCGGTATTACCTAAGTTTTCACGTTGTATTACACATCTAACACCATCTAGTTTAGGTTGTATAAATACTGGTTTATCATAGTCTATTGGTTTATTGCTAACAGCATAAGCTAGCATTGGTTTATTCCTCAAACTCATTATCTAATTTTTTTAATATTGATTTAACTTTTTTAAGCATTTTTGCAGCTTTTCTATATTCTTCTTTATCCTCATAAAACATGAGCATTGTTTGATACTTAGCTAATTCTCCTAGCAATAACTCTTCTGAAGTTATATCTATGTCATCAAAGTCGTTCATTTCTTTTAGAACTTGTCTGGCGACTAATTTAGCTAGCGCATCTATTTCTTTTTTTGTCATTATTTTTGTTTATTATATTATCCGACATCAATCGTATTTAGTTTGTAATCATTGACTTTTAAAATCAATAATAAAACCTATTAATACAATTATATTTAATCCTAATGAAGTAATAATTTCAACCATATCGCTATATATGTTCCACGTTAAATGAATATGTCCTACTATCCAAAAAGGTATAGCTAGATTTTGACTCACCCATATTAATGTGAATTTAATTAATTTTTTCATTAGCTATTTGGTGTGGATATGGATTTAATTTTACTTTGTCTAAAAATAAAGCATTAAATTTAGAGTAATGCGGACATTGCTTGCAAGGTTTAGCTCGCTTGCTAGTCATGCAACTACTAATTATTATTAATACTATTATTAATTTAATTTTAGTCTTCATATTCTTCTAATATTGCTTCAATATCTGGAGCATATTCTTTTATTACATCAGCAAGATCTAAAAATTCTCTTAAAGCTGACGCTTCATATCTAGATAAATCTTTAGTATCTCCTTCTTCGATTGCATTTATACATTCTTCCATATCTTTTGTCGTGTTTTCAAAACGACAGTAACTCATATTTGGCATAATTTTATTATTTAAATAATCTAGTGATTATTATTATTTGTAATATTAAGACAGTTACACCAGTTAATGTTCTTATAAATTCCATTAAATGGTTATATCTGTCTAGTTTTCTTTCTATTTTATATCTTATATTTTTCATACCTACGAAAGCCCATACCGTTTCCAGTATGAGCTATCCTTATTTTAAATTGTAAGGCATCATTCGTAATATTTATCTAATAATTCTAATGCCACTTCGTGACTTATTCTATTTTCGTTATATAATTTCCATATCAATTTCCTCATAATAATAATTTTTAATTCTTTCTATAATTCCTCTACCGTTAGCTGTATGAAAACCATAGCTATGTGTATGTAGCGCAGTAATTGGTCTATTTTCTAGTAATAGATACATTAATTCGCATTCATCATAGTCCATATCCATTGATGTTTGAGTTATAGCAAATGCTAAAGCTCTACAATCGTGTCTTGGTGTAAATCCAAGATCTTCTCTTATGTATTTCTCTACTTGTTTTTCTGTCATAATTTAATCTAATAAAACCATATAGGCTTGTGGGTTATTTACTCTAAACCATCTTAATGCTTTATCAAAATCAGTTATTTGCTTTTTAGTAGCTTCAAATTGGCTAAAAACCATTTGACTACCGATTATAAAATCGTATAAACTTAATTCTAGTGCATTTAATTCATAGGTTTCTCCGCTAAATGGGTTTCTTACTTCTCCACCTTCAGAGTAAATCTGTCCTTGAAACCATTTAGGCTGTTTCTGTGTCTTCGTCTTCGTACTCATATTCTTCTTTTAATTCTTCTATTTCTTGTTCAGTTATTATAATATCTCCTTCAATTGCTTTTCTTATAATATCATCAGCAAATTCTTCAAATCTATTTTCTAATTCACTCTCTATATCAAGGTCATCATACATATACTCATCTATATATATTTTTGCGCCTCCATCTAATAGTACCTCAATTATTAATTCTGTTAAATCATTATCGTAGTAATATAGATTTTCACTTATACAAACTTCATCATCAGGATGCTTGAATGTATAAACTGAGAATCCATCAGCCGTTGATTCTTGTTCCACTGCATAATCTATATCAGTTATATTACAATAAGCATCATTAGAATTGTGAGTTATTTCTGAATTAACAAATTTTAATAGTATTTCTATTGTTCTTTCTGTATTCATTTTATTTTATTTTAACATTGTTCCGTAACCTCTACGTCGAGTTAGTTTAGCTATTCTAGCAGCATCACTACTAGACATTATTTGTATAGTATTACCAGTTTTGTGGTTAATGATCGGTGCACAACCATATCTTTCAACAGTTGAGCACTTTACACATACTTTAAAACCTAATCTAACTCGTCCTTGAGGTATTATATCTTTACATTTACATTTCATATTATTGTTTTTATTTAATTATATTATCTAAACACATTCGTATTTAGTTTGTAATTATACAACAATATTATTAAAATAATGATATCTTAAATCTTTTAAAGCATGTTCAAATAATTCTGTAAATGCTTGATTTACTTCAAACTCATGATCTGGATAGTCTGGGTAGTTTAAACCTATTTCTATCATTTCTGTCATGATTATATCTTCTAAATCTAGTATCATATCTAGTTTTCTAGCAACTTGATCTTTTTTACTATTTATTTCATTTTTGATAGCATCATCTAGTTTTTTTACTAAATCTTCAGTTGGCTTTGGTTTCCAACCATATTCTTTTACTTGTCTTAATTCATTTAATGTTCTATTCTTCATAATTTGTTATTAATTCTGTTATTTCACACATAAGCATGTCATCTATCTCTTCTTGAGTATAATTGTCTTTACATAACTCGTATGCGTGTGCCCATGGGCAGTATATTTTATCTTCCATAATTTT
>WLWF01001978.1_pt1 | contig 15600 bp, 30 predicted proteins | sample 6718331 | NCBI WGS metagenome assembly WLWF01 (sample SAMN12718692, study PRJNA515312) | sponge metagenome | isolation source: marine sponge | host: Mycale hentscheli | place: New Zealand: South Island, Marlborough, Capsize Point | collected 2003-05-01
TTATTTCTTCTGTATCTGATGCAGTAGAAACCATGCCGTCTCGCCATTTTCTAACTCTACTGCGTATATGCAAGGGTGTATGTATTTTTTTACTTTGCCTTGCTTTCCGTAGTAGGCTTCTAAGGTTTTGTCGAACACGCAAACTTTATCACCGGGTTTAGGAAACTCATTCATCTTCTTTTATAAATAGTTCCATTTCTTCTTCAAAGAGCCACCATTTTTCCCCTTGTGCTAAAACAACATAAATTGTTGAATACTCCCAGTAATACTCTTCGCCATAGTACGGATAGGGATAGGGCGTATAGTTGGAAGTTGATTCATAGTCTGTCGCGAAGGAGTGCATATCTCCCTCAATAGATAATATAAGACCCACGGCTCCAAAAGGGAAGTCGCGGGGACGGAAGATATATCGGTCCTCGGGGGTAAGCAACCTAAAGCGAACAAGGTCGCCTATTTTAAACCTAGGGTCAGTATCCGAATAACTCACATTCTTTCATGCTTGACAAAATCGCTAAGTCAGATATATCACAAGTGTTCGTGTATAGTGAACCATCCCAATGAAAACATACGTTAACTTTTCGGGTATTGAGCACTTCCACCACGATACCAGAAAAATTTACGACGCCGTTTTTATACTTAACGAGATCCCCGACCCTCACGCAAAGCACACCTCCATAATTAAATAGGCGGTGGAGGGGCATTACGCCTCGGCTGAGTTTAATACAATTGCCTTGTCAAGGGATTGGCGATACTGAGCAAGCTCGGCTACAAGAGCGATGTCGCCTTTCATTACAGCGTCAAGACTTTCCTGCTCAACTTCTTCAGATACACGAACGTATTCTTTTACTGCAATCAAGAAGTCAAGGGAGCGGACGAAGGTTGTGGGGAAGTGTTCGCTTTGTTCAAATGGAGTCATTGTTATTTCCTTTGCTTACAATGGTTAGATCTTCAAGGACAAAGTAGTGAACCTTGCCGGTGTGCATCAAAATTTTGGCGCGAGGTTTAAACCCACTATGGACAGTGCGGCGCTCGGGCACTGAGACATCAAGGACTACGCCGTAAGCGTTGGGACCATAAAAGCCGGGCGAAACAATATCACCAACTTCGATATCACGAATCACTGAACACCTCCAACATTCCGCGCCTTCTTGACGTGACGCTCCTCAACCATTATAGCAGCAGGGGAGCCAAAAGGCAAGATTTGATAAATCTTAGTACCCTTCGCAGCACAACGGGGGTAAGCCGCGTTAGTCTTCAGGATGACGCAGGGAACGTTCTTAGCCTTGCCGCGAACCATACCAGGGGCAGTGTCGCGGACAACAACATAAGAGCCAACAGGATACTTGGGGTCGTTGTACCAAGCCTCAAGAATCTTCTTGGCGAACTTGTTATTGGTAATGCTTTTGTATTGCTTCTCGGTGGGAACAAAGCCTTCCATGTGAAGAATGTTATCAGCAAGACCAGCATAGTATCCGGTAATGGAATAGTAGGTCGCGACGATGCGTGACTTCTCTTGCATCTCAACGGAGTCGAGGTAAGTCTGCTTCCAAGTATTAGCAGAGGCACGAGCCTCATCGGTCCAGCGGGCTTCAACCTTAGAAACAATCTCCAACTGTTTTGGTGACAAGTCGCGACCTCGTTGGATTTGCGCGGAGACGCTCTCAACAAAGCCAGCATCCCAGGTGCCTGGATCAACCCGATCAGCGAGAGTGGCAAGACGCTCGTTAAGTGGATTAGCGGCAGCAGCAGCGAGATTCTCGTCAGAGTAGCGCTCCTCAAGACGCTCAATAGCAGCACGACGACCAGGGGTCATAGAGCGCTTGCGCTGGTAATACTGCGCCAAACTCTCAACAAAACCTCTATCATAATTAGAGAGGGGCTTGGCAGCAAGAGCAGAGAGGCGATGGGCATAAGTAACTCGGGGCATGTCTTTTTCCTTACATATATAATATAGCAAATATTAATATAATGTGCAAGTGCTTTCTGTCAAGTAAATGTCAAGTAATTCAATCTTGATCAATAAAACCAATAATCTCTATCTCGTCAAGATATTCAAAATTAAAAACCCAATCCATCTGTCCGCCTTTTAATATCTGTAGATGAAGACCGATAGTTGATTCTGGATTCTCCTTGCTCCTCGGAGACTCTAGTAGGTCAACGACAAGCCCATACTCCCAACTGCTACCGGAGCCAAGAAATTCACTAAAGCCATAGTGGTGATAGTCAGACCTGACTCTCATTGATATAGGCGGCTTCCAGCGAATGTACTGCCCAACCTTAATACTGTTGATTGTCCGCTGCTTGTTGTAGTTTTTGCCACTTGCCATCTCTTAATATCTCTGCGTCACCTAACTCAATAAGTAGTTCTATAGACAGCCAAAATGTCTGCTTGTACCCAGAGTCTAATAAAAGGGCGATTCTGCCGTCAAGATCGTCCTCGTTTTTAATATCCATCACCAAACCATGAGAAAACTTTCTCGCTGATTCATCAATATAGCCCAGGGGATACAACCATCGCAGGTAGTCCCCTATCGTAACATCAATATTCTTTTTGCTCTCCATCTTCAAAAGTAATTATTGTCTTGTTCTCTGGATGGGGTTTTACATGAACTTTTAGAAAGTCCTCCAGCGAATCAAAGATAGCGATACCTCCTCGTGGAGGTGGAAATAGCCAATGGATGATACAATGACCCGATGCCAAAACAACCCCCTCAATAATGACACCCTCGCCGGATACCCCTGTTTGATCGTGCTGTCGACAGACAGTAAAAGAGCGAATGCCTCGGGGTGCTCGCTTAGGTGGAGGCTTGGGTTTTAAGTCCTCAGCCTCTTCAGTTTTATTAGTTTCTTCCATAATCATCCTCAATACGAATAGTTTTGCTATTAAACCTCTCTTCGGAGATTTCAATAACTTGTGAGTCCTCGACGGCAGTGATACGATACGGACAGCCAGATTGAACACTCAGAGATTCACCAGGATTCAGTACAGCGTATTCAAACGGGTATTGAACTGGGTCTTTCAAAGTGTGTTCGCTGCCATATTGGATCTCAATAACACCTGACAAGACAAGCAAACACTCATCTTTGAGTGTGTTGTATTTAAGACTGGTTCTGAGCCCCTCTAAAATATGAAGTATTTTGCCACCCACGCTATTGTGAGCGCTCCAAATAACTTCGGAACCCCATGGTTTTGGGTGGGTTCTCGCTTGCGATACCCAAGAGCATTTTACATGTTTTAAAGATTTCATACCCATCACGCCTCCCCGATTGCCTCTGTGTTTATAAGTTTGCGATAATCATTAGCCTGTTTATCTGCCTCTTTTATTTCTTCAAGCATATCCCACAAACTGTGATTCTCGTCAACTAGTTCTTGCATGCGCAGCTTCAATCGTTTGTTTTCTTTTTGAAGCTCACCAATCATATATTGCGGTCTAAAAAAATAGTTAATGATCTTCATTTGGTCCTTCGGACAATATCTGTATCTCGCCATTATTAATTAGTTTGTCCAACTCTATTTCGTCAAAAGCAAGTGTGCCCATATTTATGCCGTCTCTGAAAAAGTTTAACTCATAATGCCACAAGGGTTGGTTATTAAAAATTATAGGAAATCGTGAAAGTACGATCATCTGGTAAACGTGAAGTCGCTCCTCTAGTCGGAGCAATGTCCCAATAGGAATCATACCATATATACATTTTACAATACAATAAGAACTTTTTAAATGTTTTTATTAGTTAGACAGCACATTCTCAATCAAGTCTCTAATTTGCTGTTCTCCCCAACCTTTAAGGATCCATCTGATATTTTTGTCCTCGTCCAATATAAAGAATGTTGGCCAAGAGGTCACAGGAAAACCATGCTCTCCATTCAAATCTATCCAGCCTCTGTTACCTGCAAGGATGGGCGAAGAGTCGTGAAAAGCCGAAGCCCAGCTTTGTAAGTCATCAAGGTCTGGTGGGTTACCCTGAGTGTCCTCTATCAAAATAGTGACCCACTGCACCTTGTCTTTCCCAAAATAATTAACAATATCTTCTGATGCCTCTGCGGCATGCTGACAGGGCGCACACCACATCACAGATAAATCAATGACCGTAGCCTCAGCTAAATTATCATAGAGGTTCCAGTTGTCTCCGTTTTGATCCATTAGTGTGAGATCGCACACCTTCTCTTTAACGTTATATCCACACTCAATTTCTTCAGCAGTCTCGTAGTCCATGTCTGTAACAAGTGTTGGGACACACGCTGTCATTAGCATCGCTGCGAAACAAGTTATCCATTTTATTTCCATTCAAACAAATACCTCCCATCTGTATCTTTAAATCTCACGCTACCATCCCACATTCGAATTGCCTTGCCTTCCCAGGAACAAATCTTTACTTCACCATTTTTTACCTGCTCTAATGTAAATGAGCGTGTGGCATCCATATTATTGCCACAACGTGCAGTAGATGACGCTCCAAGCTTTCCAGATCGTAAAGAATAGTGTATACGAGAGCCACACTTAGGGCACTTGTTATTCCATTGTCTCATGCCATCGTCAAACTCATTCATAATAGTGAGAGACCTCCCCATAAGACTCCGACAACAACTATGCCAAGAAGGGTGCCAAGTAGGAGCCCAGCGACTATTAGCATAGCCAGTTCGCTCTTTGGCATGTCTAAGTCGTAGTTATATTTTGGATCATGAACATAGTGGTGCATATCTATTTCTTGAGAGACAGCTTCTTCTTTCTCCGTTACTATCAATTTTAAGTGTGGGCGCTCGTCTTTATCCACAATCCAGCCCCCCCTTTAATTAATTGGCAACTCCGGCAAATGTTCAATTTCCAGTGGCAAGTATGGATATGCAATCTCAACTAATTCCTGAGCACCAGGAATGATTGTGAAGTAAACAGTATTATCAGTTCGATTGTAATACCAATCATAGTTTGGAACACCATTAATAAAAACAAAAATATCATCCACATCAGTTGGTTTCTTTGTCAGTTCATATTCCTCGTATGGCTGAACCTGAATGGACGCATCTGTAACTCCCGGTGCCCAATCTTCAGAGCAAATATCTACGACGACACCGCCAAGCAGATTTGTTGCCTCGATAGAATCATAGCCCACATCATAATAAGAGGGAGTACACAAAGATTCAGCAGGATCAACGTGAACGATGCTGGCTAAGTATACATTTGGTCTCAAACCAGAATACCAGTCAACAAACTCAGTTGGTGTTTGCCCACTTTGGTCCTCTTCATCTGACACAAACACAACCAGAAGAGGTACGTCACTTCTCATCCACTGACCAGCATATGAATTCATGGTTATGTAAGTTTCAACCGCATCAAAGCCTTCTTCATAAACGCCCGATGACATATTGTTGTACATCGCCTGAGCATCGGAAGGTGTATCACCTGGAACTAACGGAAACTGGGCGTCATTGATAACATTTGGCGGAGAGTTGGAGATCATGTTTAATCGCCAACCTGTTGCTGGCAACGAGTTCATCATCGTATCAATTCCACTAAGCAGCAACGGCTCCTCATCCCTCATGGAGCAGGATCTATCAATAACCCAAAGTATATCAACACCATTTGTTGAAGCGGGCTGTACAAACGAATCAACCCAAATATCTTCAGTCGGATCTTCTCCTGGTACTTCAATGTAGATATATTCTTTTCCAACCTCACCAATGATGGAGTAATCTGTACTACACCCCACCATTGCAAAGATACTAAACATCCATAACAAGGCGGTGCGTATCATTTTTCCTCCCCCCTTTCAAGCTCTAACATTAACTCGTAGATGGTTAAGATCTTTTCCAAGTCTTCAAGATTGAGCAGCCAGCCTGGTGAAAGCCAAACCATATCCTCAGTAATCTGTGGGAATGGAGACATGCGACTGCGATTGACATCAACCGCCTTCAAAATACCAACAAGCCTTCCTTTTGAATCAAACACAGAGGATCCAGAAGCACCTGGCCAAGCATAAGAGTGCATAATAACGCTCCCATCATTTTGAATCCCACTAACATTTCCAAAGATGGTAAGCTGTCTATGGTGACCTGGGTCGCCTGTATAAACCACATCTTCCCCAATGGCGTCGTGAATTTTCTCGCGAAGCTTTAGTCTCATTGGGACTCGTGTCATTAGTTGCTCTCTGACTACAAGCACCGCAAGATCATTGGGTGCCCTTTTGTCAGCCATTACAACTAAACCACGGGTGGTTTCTCCACCTGGAGCCCGAATCTCCATAACATCGGCACCAGTTAAAACATGAGCAGCAGTGAGCACAATGTGATACCCCTGAAACTCGAAATAGGTGCCGGTTCCTCTTACACCTCGGTATGGATTGTGAACCTCAACGACGGCGAGTCGTGTCTTGTCCGCGATCCTCTTAATACTACGAGCGCCCCACGCTGGCTCATGTAGTTCCTCTGGTACAGAGATACTGATCTCTGTTGTATTGTTGTCTAAACTAGTTGCGTGTGCTGGCAACACGGTTGCTTCGTTTTCAGTATATGAGACATCGCATCCCGAAAAAAGTAACCCCGTAGCCAATAGTAATGAAAATATTTTTGTCATCCACAGGCTACCTCCCTGTAGTAACTATCACCATTTTAGTCTAAAGCGCTTTTTTTATTGCTCTTTTAAACTTGCCTGATATGTTCTCAGGAACACTATCTTTGGTCACAAACTTATGTTCATCATGCTCGTGACTGAGAGTTATTTTCTCATCTGGCATCTGTGCTTTGTAGAATGTCATGTTATCTTCCACATACAGCTTTTCAATTGGCTCTTGGAGCGTAACACCTGTTTCTTCTTTTACTTCGCGAACCAACCCATCTTTAGGATCCTCGCCCACATGAACATGTCCGCCTGGGAGATCCCATTTGTGCGGAAACTTTTGCCCTGGTGAACGCAACAATAAAAGCGCACCGTTTTCCTTTATGATAACGGCTTTGGATACTTTCTCTGAATCTTTTGCCTCTGTCATATATCCTCGCCAATTCTCAAGCAGGGCTTTCATCACCACTTTCTACAAGACCAGTAACGTGCCTTTGTCTTTGGTCCAGGGTTGTCGCAATTGTGTCGGGCTCTAAATGATTTACGAGCTTTTGGATTGCTCTTGCGAATCTTCATTGTTTTCTCGCCCTTCGACTTAGCACTGGAACCTCCGTGACCAAAGTTTACTTTCTTAACATTTCCAGTCTTTGGATCCTTAACATACACCTTAAACTTTTTAACATCACCTCTGGTGGGTTTGTTGAGAGTAACCTTGCGACCTTGATACTCTGCCTCATAAACCAAGTGGGGGCAATCACAAGACGCCTCATCCAATAGCTCATGAAGCCACTTAGTATCAACGGGCATGCCGTCTTCAAATAATGCATCTGCCAACTGAGGAAAGATAAAGGTCTCGTAATAAACCTCTCTGGTCTTCTCAAAGATAATTTGATCTAATTGTTCTTTGGTAATTTTTAGATCTAAAGCTTCCTTCTTGGCTGCTTTCTTACCCCACTTCTTACCTTTGCCCTTGGATTTACACTGCGCGGCAGTAGGGCGGCAAGCAGGGTATTTGGATCGTTTTTCACCTTTGGATCGTCCACAAGATTTATATCCAATCTTCTTTCCTTTTTTATACTTTGGAGCGTTGCAATCAACCCAGCCTTTTTTCTTACCGGGGGCGCCCTTGCGACGGAACCACTTGCGGAGGTCTTCTTCGATCTCATCCTCGCGCATAACATTAATCTGATCAGCGTCATCTAAAATATAATCGCCATAGTGATGGTGTCCGACATCTTCCATGCCCTTGATAGCAGCGATAATCTCATCTTCGCTGGCACCAATCTTCTTAACGAGACCTTCAATTCCTGCTGCTCCGCCCTCGTCGTGGAGCGCTTGTCTAATTTTAATTTCAAGATCTGAAACCTCAACCGATTCCTTGACACCTTTCCAAATTTTACCGTCGCGACATCTAACAACAGCGCCGGAAGCATAGGCAGATGGCCAAACATCATACTTGCGCTTGGCGATGCGGGTACAGCGGTCGTCTTTCTTTTCTTCTAAGTCTTGTGCAGTCTCAGACATATTTCTTTTTTCAGCCGCCTTCTTCAACTTGAAGAGCCTTTGCTTGTCGTACTTGCCAGCCTGAACTAATTTAACAAATGTATTAAGAATAGCGTTGCTTTTTGTTTTGAGGTATTCCTGCTCAAGTTTTTTAATCTTCTTTGGGTCCATTGCCTCTTCAAGTTCTTTTTCTTCACCCTCTGCCTTAATACAGTTTCTGTATGTCTTGCCATACATTGTCTTTGTCTTTCGGGTGGGGTGAGTTTTGTAACCTTTCTGGCATCGCTCTTCAAGACCCATCTTCTCTGCGCCTTGCTTACGAGACTTCTCGTTGCGCTTCTCAACTTCATCATCATAGGTATCGCGGACATCATCTTCTTCCGCAATAAATTCATTCCATTTGTCTAAGTAGTTGCTCATTTCTCGCCTTTTTCCTGCCATTCATATGAAACTTTGTCCTCATCAATTGGTCCACCGGCTGCCCAAGTAAAGCAAGACCTAGCGGAGTGGCACTTGAAGTGGTGCATCCAGCAGTATCCCAAGTTACCCTCGTCGTCCTCAATCGGCTCCGAGGTTGGTCCTGGCATACACTCCAACATACGAGGAGAGATGTCAAACGCCACGCAGTTTCCACATTTTGATTTTTCTGCAACTTCAGGAGTAGTATTCCAATGCTCTGCGGCGCGGACCCAATACTCTTTGTCCTCAAGGTTTAGAGGTCCATATTGAATATGCTCCGCTTTAATTGCAGCATTGCGATTCTTAGTGTTTAACTCAAGATCCTGTGTAGGCTTGGGGCAAACAAGGTGTTTTGCCTCTTGAATAAACTTACGCCAATTTTCAATTAAAAGTTTCACGTATATAAATAGTTACGAGAAAGAGATTAATCCTCATTACATTGGGCACGGAACTCAGGTTTTTTACGCTCCATGTATTCGATCATAGAACAAACGTCTGTGCCGAACGGAGGTTTTACAAACGGCAGCAGGGCATGGGCAGCCTGAGCCACGGCTGAAACTGCGAGCCTTAGAGATAGCGACAAAGCCACCAGTGCGTGTTGAAAATAAGATTCATTCACCTCTCGAAGATGTGCATTCCAAAAGCTGACCTTTGGTTCCTCTTCATACTCACAGTGACCACAAAGTTGGCACTCCTGACTATCTTCCATTGCGTTGCCGCAACAGGGACATAACTCATTATTGCTCATTTGATTTCTCCTTAGCGTAAATGGCGAGTCTGCACGCTACTATGGATAAGCCACCTGTAAGAACCAATTCCTGAGATCCCATGGCTGCGCCAAAAATAACGTGTCCAATATTCACTCCAATAAGTATGTGGAAGAAATCACGGAAGCCATTTTTTGTTTTACTCATTTTCATCGGCGGGTGTGGCTGCCGTATCCAGTTCTTCTAAGTCATCAATCATTTCAATATCTTCCTCAATCTCAAGGTCATCGTCGGAGAGTTCAGGTGGAGTATATTGTTTTGGCATCTCGGCTTGTTTTGGGGCACAAGCTAAAAATAATAATATTATTATTCCTAAAACATACACAAAAATTGTTCCATATCTTTTAGCCATTCTATCATCCCCCCTCGGCTCCAGGCGGTGCGCTTTTGAACTTTGGGTTCTTTGGATTCTTCACGCCTGGACCTTCTTTCTTATTGTTCGGACCCTTGTTCAAAAGAAAGTCAAGTTCCGCTGGTAAGTTCTTTTTCATTTTTGTTTGGAACTCCTCTTCTTCGGACAAAGCTTCGTAGCCCATCTCGTCTAAAAACTCAGATGCTTGTTCGCGGTAGTATTCGCAAGTTTGTGTCCAAGCGGTGTTACGACGGATGGCGTCTTTCATTAATTCAAGGTTTTTTAAATTGAACGCATCAACATTCATATCTTCTGGTTTCTCCCACATAAACGAGACCAACTCTCTCAATTGGATCTCGCCTCTGCCGTCGTAGTATTTGTTGCCAATCTTTAAAGCGACATGATATAATTTGTAGTCGCCGTATGCGATTTCCTGATCAGTGTCTGCGTTGTGGGCAAAGACTAAGGAAGCATCCACTCCACGGCGTTGCGCTTCTTCTGCGAGGGCGATGCCGAACATACCACAATTGCCTGTATAAACATCTTCAACTGCTTCACCTTGAAGTTGATCGGGTTCCATATACGGATGCTTCTTTAAGTATTTCTTCATCTTCGGATCTACGTCCTCGGATACAAACTTACGCCAGTTCTCAAATAGGAGTTTCATAGTTCCGCTATAACTCCATCCAGATAGGCTATCGCTTTCTCTGCTCCTTGTCCAAAAGCTATCTGGGCGAATTCCTCAACCACTTCTTCTTCGTTCTTTATTTCCGCACCTGCCGCATCTGCATAGGCGTGACCGAGTTCGTGGAACAAAGTGAGGATGGCTTCGGATTGGTCTTCTACTTTGTCTGCCAAAACAATAACAGGAGATTGGGATGTTCCGTTGATGTAGCGAGCCACATGATTGTCTACGCCGTCGCCCTCAATAAAAGTAAGAGAGATAGATCCCATCCCAAGTTTTTTCGCAAGGTCTTGTGCTGGCGGGAACGCCTCCTCATAAGCCTCCATAGACATTAGGCTGGGGTCTTCGTTTGGGGCATAATCCCACGCTGGGTGATACTCTGCCGATGACTGACCCATTGTATGGTAGTCGTCTAATTCTACAAAGCCTTCCGACTCTTTCAAATACCCTCGCCAATTTTCAAATAGGAGTTTCATCTTACTTCCTTCACATAAAAATAATGGATATCCTCGGCTGCATCATAAATCATATATACATCGTTTGTTTCATCATAAAGATAATAAGGCTCATCTACCGTCAGTATGTCGCCTACGGCGGCTTGAAAATCTTCAGCAGATATTTGAGAAGCATTTTCTTCTGCCTGTGCGAATTCGGTTGCATCTGTATATGGAAGTGAGTCTATCATACAGTAGCCACCTTCATCAAAGTTTTTACAGTTGCCCACAAGAGAATATCTCTCGTTCAAATACTCTCGCCAATTTTCAAATAGGAGTTTCACTTTAATACATTCCGCCAGTGTCTCGGTCTCTGTAACTTGCACGATCGTCAGCTTCGGCGCTTGGGTCTGCTCCTATTTGTTCTAGTGCAACCATTAACTGCTGCCTAAACTGAGCAGCTATTCTTTCATCTGGTGGATCTGCGAGGAACCAGTAGTTTTCGTCTTCATCTAACTCAGACTCGACGCGGAGTGCCAAATCTTCAATATCAATGGCAGAGGAGGTAATTTCAATCTCTTGTCCATTAATACGAAATTCGTAAACGGTTTGGTCGTATGGCGTGTGCATGCCTAAGAACTCAATCGTTGTCTGTACACCCTCAGTGTCAAAGGAGGCGGACTGCTGACCTTTCTGTTCATTTAAGAACTTTTTAAAATTTTCAATTAGTAGTTTCATGATCTCTCCCTAAGTTTGTTCATCTTTCTAAGTTGTGCGAGTGTTGTGGGAGCCTTGGTATATTTCTTGCTCAAAGGAGTGTCTGCCCACTTGTCACCTGCGTAGTCTTTTGCGGAAAACTGGCTACAATTATCTTCGTCTGGTTCTGTTAAAGTGTTTTCTAAATCGTCAAGTTGGTCAGCGTTTACATCGCTTCTCTTGGTAAGATAATAATCCCATACCTTTACGGCTTCTGGAGAGACAGCGAATCTATCAGGTGTAAGTCCCTCGCCATTTTCTGTTGCCCACTCAATCGCGATGTCGTAAAGAAGCGGACCCCAGCCCTTTGTTGCCTCTGTGCTGGAAATAACCCAAGCACCGGCACACTCTCCTTCCGGCTCAGGCTCGCCAGACTTGAAGGGGCGTTTAATAGAAACCATTCCAGACACGGGGTCATCGTAAAAGTCTGTGTCGTTGCCGTCTTCGTCGGAGTAATAAAAATGAACATTCTCTCCGCCCTCGTCCATAATACCAATATAAAGGTCATCTGGAAGATCTTCAAGCGTCTTCATAGCCTCGGCTAAGTAGCCTCTCCAATTTTCCATTATTAGTCTCACTACGACTCATCCTTTATAACAACGTGATTGTCTGTTTCTTGTGCAATTTTTGCTCTAATAAAGTCATTTATTGACGGGATCTTATCTACGCATGTGGTAGGCTCTAACTTTCTTAGAACTTCCTCTTCATACATTTCATCTAACTTTATTAAAAGATCATCTTCTACAACTTTTATCAACTCTGGGTCTAATTTTAAATGTCCTAAAATTGGAAAGTCTTCAATTTTGTCATAGTTTATTTTTCTTTTAGATAAAAAGTCTTTTGCTTTTTCAAAATAGTCTTTAATATCCTGGCTTCTTGATATCGCACCACCAACAACAGGTATAAACTTAGCAAATCTACTAAAAGCGGATTTTGTTGTTTCTATTCTTTGCATCTTGTCAATCTGGCTGATAAGAGAGCCAACAGTGACACACCCTTGTTCAGCCTCTTGTTCGGCTAAATATTGTCTCCAATTTTCCATTATTAGTTTCATTTCTTTAAGTTCTCGGCAATAACTTGTCGCACTCTCTTACGAACATTCTCAACGATGGACTCGGACACTCTTGCCGCGCCCCACTTGTATTTTTCTTGTTGCCTTTGGTTTGCGCCTAAGTCTTCGAGGGCTCTCTTTACCTCGTCCTCAAACTTCCTTGGCACTTCTTCGCCATCGGGAATAACATAGTCTCGGCTCCTTCCATTCGCCATATCAATGTTAAGTCTTCTCATATAGTTGGTGGCACCCTCTCTTTCAACTGGGCGCATCTTTTCAAAATTGTCCTGAACCCACTTTACAACTTTAAGATTGTTTGCTCGTCGTTCGTCGCTCATTGCGTCTCGGGTTTGGAAGCTTGTAGCGGTCTCAGGGTTTAATTCTTTTAGTGCTGTTTCAATCTGACCCTTGATTACTTTTCCGCTTTGGATCTCGTCTCTCAGTTTGCTTCTGTCTGCCTCTTTTTCACCAAGAACACTGGCATATGCCTTTTTGGCGATATCTACAATTCTATCAAAGTTTCTATTAAGATAGTCCATCTGTAAGAGCACTTTTTCTTGCTCGGCTGCGGGCATATCTTCCGCAAACGAAGTCTCCATTTGTAGTCGGGCTGGGTCTTTTCCACGGCGGGCTGTTGATATACCATAAGTAAAAGCAAACGGATTGACGCCTTCTTTTGGTGCCTTGTATTGTGCGCCAAGGGGAAGTTCCAACTGCTTCATTGCGGAGTCCAAGGCTTCTTTGTTAATTTTATCCAAGCCTGCCTCCATAGCCTTGCTGAATCTTCTGGAAAGATAGGCTCCTTTGTCATCCTGCCATTGAGCATTAAAGATTTTATAAATGCCCTCGTCCTTCGGGAACTCTCCAATGGGTGGGTTCTCGCCGTATTGATCGCCTGTCTCTACAAGACGGAAAGCAATCTTCTTACCTCTCTCAACGGGCATAAAGTGTGTTAGTTCTGCGACGGATCGTTTAAGGTCGTCCTTGGATTTGTCCCACTTATTTGGAGCGAGCACTTTTCTCGCAACAAGTTTCTGACGGAGTGTTTCATACTCTTCAGCGTAGTCGTCGCCATAAGACCTAATAACTCCATCAACAAAGTCTCGGGTGTTTACAACTGCCTGCTCTCGGGCTTCTCTGCTTGAACCTCCAAAGGTGTCCTCGCCATTTATTGTAAGGTCAATAACCAAGACCTGTTCGCCGCTCATAGTCTCCTCAAACGCTATGTCTGCTTCAGTATAGTCTTGGGTAAGAGTAGAATCTACCTCCTCTTGAGCCTCTACCTCGTCGCCTGGATATGTTGCTGCATCCGCTCGGCTTCGGGCATCATAACCTAAATCATAAACATATCGCACTGTTCCTTGTGCTTCATATCCATCACCCTCGTAATCAACATCAATATTAAAATATATTGTATCAAATGCGAATTCGCCAACGGTTCGCGCAACTTCAACTTGTGCGTAGTCTTGAATGTCTTGCAACTCCCTATACATGTCAATACCAACATCGGGTGGGTTTTCATCAAGGCTCTGCTGGATTGCGCCAAAGACGGCATTTTGTTTGTCCTGATCCCAAGCCCCGTCGTAGTATTGTACAATGTCGTAACTTGATAGTTGTGTGTCGGCAGCGTCGTAAGCATCATAAGGAGAATCAGAATCCGCATTATCTGAATCATAAACAAGAGCAATTTTGTCCAAGTCAGACTCCCTTAACTCTTCGTCTTTGTCGAGAATAAAGAAGAATATTTTGCCCTGCTCGGTTGAATAGTCGTCCCAGTAGTTGCGGCTGTCGGTTGCTGCGATACACCATCTGGTTCCTTGTCCATAATAACAAGAAGCGCCCTCGGTATGTGGGCGAACAACAAGTGTTGTCTTGTCCTGATAAATCCTGTCGGCATCATCACGCATTTGTTGTTTATGAACTCTCTCTGCTTCCTTGGCTTGGAAGACTGCCTTGGCGTTTTCAATTGCTTGCTTTAAGTCGTCAAGATTTTTGTATGCGTTTAGATCTCGTCCGCCTCCTTGGGTGGGCAAGTATTTGTTTAACTTGTGAAAATCAGTAACAAGATCGCGAATTTGACGAAAGAACTGATTCTTTATGTTTCTTAGATCTTCCGCCCTCAGTTCACGATCCTGAGCGGTTCTATATGTTTTTACATACCACTCAACTCGTTGTTTTAAAAGCTTAGTTGACTTGGCGAGGTACTTGTTATTGCCGGAGGGATCTTCTTTTGAAAACAGATCCACATAGTTGGCATAGTCTGGATATTTCTTTTGTACCTGTTCAAGTCTGCCCTCAAAAAGAACGCGCTCAAAGATCATGCGATCAACTTTCCAGTTGTCTTTGCGCTCCCAAAGCATGTCTTTCATGCTCTTGCGTTGGTTAGAGATTTGTTGGCGATTTATAAACTTGCGCCAGTCGTTTGTAAAGTTTGATTTCATTAGGGCGGGCTCCGAACACTATAAATAGTCTTTAAACATACAAAAAGAGGCACCAATTACTGATGCCCCTTAAGTAATGCTGAACTTATTTTCTTAACTCACTCAACTTCAATAGCGCGAGTATAAGTTGCAGCATCAGCGGTAGGAACTGAAAGTGAGAGAATACCGTTTTCATAAGCAGCGGTGACATTCTCTGTATCAATCCCTTCTGGAAGACGCCTGGAAAGACGAAACGAGGAACAGGCAAAGGAGGAGATTTCTGTTAACATTTTATTTCTTCTTGTGTAGCCCTTTCTTTGGGTATCTATAATGTAATCACCACAGAATAATCGTCAAGGGTTTTTTTAAAAAAAGTTAAAATTCTCCCCGATATTGTGCTCGGGTTAGCTTAAGGTCAACCTGGGGGATGTAAGCAGCCTCCTTATGGTTGCCCTTGATGAGAGACAGAACAATGCCATTGGTCTCTGATGCAATGGTGCCATAAGCCTTATTAAAATCCATTGGTCCCTCAAAGACCTGGCACTCAATCTTTTCATTTGCTGTGCTGTATGTAATTGCTGTCCAAATCATTCTTCTTCCTTCTTTTTTGCGCGGCGCTTAA
>WLWF01001982.1_pt1 | contig 15586 bp, 5 predicted proteins | sample 6718331 | NCBI WGS metagenome assembly WLWF01 (sample SAMN12718692, study PRJNA515312) | sponge metagenome | isolation source: marine sponge | host: Mycale hentscheli | place: New Zealand: South Island, Marlborough, Capsize Point | collected 2003-05-01
GCTGTAAGTTCTATTCTTTCACCCTCTCTCTCTGCAAATACTTTACTGTTTGTTCTAGCTACAGTATCGTCAAAATCAAATATTCTAATTTTTTTCTTAGGCATGTTAGGACGATCAGCCATTTGTAGAGCTTTGTCTATAGTTCTAGCTTTTTCAACTAACTCTTCAGTAGTCATCTTCTCGCTAGTATTTAAAACACCTGGCTCATCTAACTCTGTTTTAGTTTCTTTAAAAGCAAGATCAGCTTCTTTAGTAGCTTTAGCTTTAATTATATAATCTAATGTCTTTTTAGCGTCTTTAATCGTTACAGCTTTTTCACCTTTCAATATACCAGCTTTAGTTAAGTTTAGCTCATATATTAATTTGTTTTGAGCTTCTACAACAGCAGGATTTTCAGATAAAAAATCAGAAACTTCTAAATCATATTTTTTAGCATCTGAAATAAGTTTTCCATTTTTATCTAAAGTCATTTGTTTATTAGGGTTTATATAACCTCTATCTGACTTATACTCGTTATATTTCCTCATGTCAAAAGGATCAACTACATCTTTGTAGCTAATTTCTCCTTTAGCAGCTTGATCCATTTGTTTTTTAGATAAAGGATGTAGTTCAGTAGCTGAGCTCCAATCTTCTATAATATTACCTTCTTTATCTAAGTTTCTTTTAGGATGGTCTAAAATGTTTTTACTTTCTTTAGATATAGATACTTGATAGTATTGTTCATGCATAAAATCCTTTAGCTCATTCCAAACTTTTTTAGGTGCACGTAAACCATTTATTATAGCTAGAGAAAACTCTCCAAAAGGTAAGCCGTGTTCTTCGTAATTGAAATCTTGTCCTAACTCCTTGCCTTTCATGGTAGCAAAATTTCTTAGCACGTGTGAATTAGATTTAGGATGCCAAAGCATATAAGAAATTAATGGCATGTTATCAGAATTTAGCTCTAGCAAGTCTCTAAATATATCTAAAACTAAACTTTTACCTTCTTTAATTTCTAACATATTTTCTATGTTCTTTTTTAAGGTATTAGTTTTTTGTCCAGCAATTGCTTTTTCCATTTTAGCTAACTGCTCTCTACTATATTTATTATATTTTTTAGGATTAGATTTAACCACATCTAACATTTGCTTTTGAAGATCTGAAGTTTGCATAGTCATACCAGCTTCAATGGCTTCTAACGTCGGCTTCATTGTTTCTATAGCTTCAACTTCAGCTTCTTTTTTAAATTTATTTATAGTTTCTTGTGATGGGTTTTCAACTGTGCTTAATTTTCTCTTTAAAAAAGTTTTAGTATAGTTTTTAACTCCAGTCTCGTAGTCACCTACTAATGGAAATTTATCTTTTAATGACTTTAAGAAGTCTGATCTAGAACTAAAAATTCCTGAGCCAAACATTCTAATTTTATTTTTAGATTTTTTTGCTAAGTCTACAAAGAAGTTTCCTCCAACACTTAAAAAATCTCCTTTAGCTTTATCAACTATATTATCTATCGTTGATTTTTCACCTAAAATTTCAGGTATAGATTTATATCCTTCTTTACTTACTACTTCTGCTATCTTCTTAGCAGACATAGACAACTTACTAGAAGAAGATTTAATATCTGCTATTAATTGTTTTTCAGCTTTTGTTTCTGCTGGAAGCTTAGTTCTTTTAGCTTGATTAGATACTGCCATAGTTTCAACTAGTGACATGCCTTTTACAAGCTGAGCTATAGTTCTATTGTACTCGCCAGGTAAATCGTTAAGCTTTACATCTGCTAATATATCTTTAGATACTTTATCTATAACTTCATTAGTTGGTTTTCTAAACTCTGGCTTTATCTTATAAACTTTTGGAACTTGACTTGTTTTCCCTTTACCTCTACCGCTAGGACTAGTCATTACTCCAGTGGGATCTATAAACTGCTCATAGAAGTAATCATATATTCTGTCTGGTAACCTTATCCCTCTACCAACAACATCTGGAGATACTTGTATGTTCTCTCCTTTTACATTTATAATTGATTGTGGAGTATTAACATTATACTCAGGCAAGGACGCATTTAGAAATCTTCTTAAATTGTTTTTATCTTTAAAGTAATTTCTAAGAGATAGAAAGTCTTTTGCATCTATAATTCCTTTTTCACCTGCATCTAATTGTTTCTTAGTAATTTTTTTACCTTTTGAATTAACTATGTTTATTGTAGGTAAAACATTTTTAGATGGGTTACTAACTTTAGTTCCATCAGGTATATTAAACAATAATTCAGCTACTTTACCTAATTGTTCTTTAGGCGTACCACCAAAACCTTTTACTCTAGCTTCTTCTAATTTTTCAGGATTAGATCTTAGGTCTTCAAATACTTCTATAATTTCTTTTTCTTTTGCTTTAGCTTCTTTACCTTCAAATACACTTACTAATCTCTCTACTTCCTTAGGCGCAGATTCTTTACCTTCAACTACAGTTTCAGGAGTACTTGTGTCAGCTACTTGTCTAGCTGTTTCAGAATCGATACTAGTAGTTTTAGCCTTGTCACCTATTTCACCTTCATAAAACTCAGCACGTTTAGGTCTTATATTGCTATTAATCCATGTTGAAATCTTGGTGCTACCGTCGTATCTTTCTAATATACTAACAAACTCTTTATTAATAAAAGACACAGCATTTTTAGGTGGTATATCTCCTTTAGCCCTATCATAACCTAAAGCTTTTAAGCCTATATTATTATATTGTTCTATTAAGTTTTCTATACCTTTACTATCTATAGTTCCATTTTTATATTCTTTAGCAAGATCATTTGCTTTTTTCTCTGACAGTTGAACAGGAGTTTCGCCATCTTTAACTAGCTCAGCATATCTCTCTTGAGCTTCTTTAACTTTAGCTTTGCCTTCTGGAGTTTTTTCTATACCAGTAAAAAAGTAATCAGCTACATCTGCGCCGTTTTTAAGTTCTGTAACTACATCTGCACTTACTTCTTTAAATTTAATATTTTTAACTAAATCATTTAAAGCTCCTTCATTTTGTAATTCTAAAAATTCATTTATAAATTCTTTTTCAATCTGAATATTTCTTTTACCACTTTTAATAAGTTCGTTATACCCAGGTCTTAATTTCATTTCAGCTTCAACTCTATTAAATACACCTAATTCCTTAAGCCTCTTTTTAAACTGATCTATATATTCTATATCTTGTTTAGTTATAGTCTCTCTAGCGGCTTCTATATCACCCTCAGCGCCTGCTAATTCTTTAACTCTTTGTTCTACAGCTCTAGAATCAAATCTATTTTCCCAAATTGGATGAAATACTTCATGCTTAAGTGTTGATCCTTTAAAACCTTTTATAACATAGTTTTTACCACCAGAAGTAAATTGAAATTTACCACTTTTAGGCATCATTGCGTCTTTGTTTATTACAAAAAGAGGTTTACCATTTTTAACAGTTTGAAAACCGTAGCCAGTAGATTCAGCAGCTTGTTGCTCACCAGCTTCTTGTTTTAGTTTTATAAACTCATCTTGACCAACTTCTTTAACTTCTGTTCCTTCTGCTTTTACTTTTTCAGCATAGTCTAAAGTTTCATCTATTCTTTCCCTAGCTTGACCTTCACCTATGTCAATTAATTCTTTTTGTTTATTTTGCTCAGTTAATATTTCAGTTTCAAGTCTTTCTTTTTGTCTATCATAATTAACTTTACTTATCTCTTTATTTTTTAGTAATACATCTAAATCTCTTAAAGCTCCTTCGTTTCTTTGTACTTTTAAACCGCTTTCAATAAACTTTTTTCCTTGAGCACCACTAGCATCTCCAAAAAAGTCTCCAGCTTCACCATACATAACTTGAGAGGCTTTAAGTGTTTCATTAGCAGCTTTTGGACTAAACCCAATTTTTTGTAATTCTAATATAGGAACTACATCTCCATTTGCAAAACCAGCTTTAGCCAAGTTAGCTACATCAGCAGCTGATACTTCTCCAGTCGCTTCAATAGATTTTAAACTAAATACTAAGTCATCATAAGTAGTATTCCAGTTTTCTACTCCTTCATTTTTAGCTTTTATAACTTGTTCATCTATAGCTCTTTTTAAGTTTAATTTTTTACCTAAATTTTTTATAGAATTTATTTGTTGATCTGCTTCTTTAGCTGTAAATTCAGGGTTATTAATTACTTCTGCAGATTTTAATTCTACTGCTTCTGCTATTTCTTCTTTACTCCAACTACCTTCTTTTTTAGTTTTTAATCCTAAATCTAAAGCTATAGTATTCCACTCTCTATAATTTCTTCCTAATGTAAATGCATCGTTTTTAAAGTTCTTAACAGCTTTATCCATAAAACTGCTAGGATGTGAAGCAGACATAAATAATAAAGCTCCGTAAGTTTCAATAAAGCTATCGGTATCAGTGATGTGATGCCACAACTCACTCATATCCATTTCACTTTGACCAGTAGCTATGTCATAAATACCTGAAGTTAATTCACCACCTTTTATTGCAGTAGCTGATAATGTAGGTTTTGCTGCAAATTTAACAGCACCACCAATTGTACTAAAACCATACTTGTTATTAAGCTTTATAACTTCTCTTAAACCAGGATACTTAACAGCAAGTTTAGGTATAGACAACTTCATAGCATCTCCAAAAGCTTTAAATCCTAAATGGCCTATTTGAGAACCAAGAGCAAATGGTATAACAGCCATTTTTTCAGAACCAAAAATATTGCTACCTATAGTGTTACTACCTACTAAACCAACAGATTCTTGAAGAGTTCCAGCCGTTAACTGACCAAAAACATTAGCAGCTCCCTTACCTATTCCAGGTACTCTAGCCATATTATAAGCTACCAAGTCTCCAATACCAGTTGTTATTCGTGAAACGTTTTTAACGCCGCCTAACATACCCATGGTTAAACCTATTTCCATACCCATTTTAGTAAATCCAGGTATAATACTAGCTAGTTTTTCTCCAGAAAAATAACTTTCTTCTATTTGCCTAACGTACTTCTTTCCACGCTCACCTAAAAACTTTTCAACATTTTCATCTACTTCAAAACCTAATTCATCTTCAAATACATCATATGCTAATACATTTTGCATTTCATTAATACCTAATGTGTTTCCTCCAAAAGCTACTACAGTTTCTTCACTTAATATATCATAAGGTATTATAGTTTGAGAGTCTTGTCTATTTATTTTAGTTAAATCAACATTTAACCCCATTGCTAATTGCAATGTTTTAAATTCTTTTAATGTTTTGTTATAGTCTCTAACTAAAGGACTATCTCCCATAGGTAAATAGGTTAAATCAGTTGGAGCTAAACCAGTGCTGTTCATTGATTCTAAATCTTTAAAATCTTCTCTTACACTACCTCCTTCATCAAACATGTTTATTAACTTGCTAAAACCACCTGCTGCTCCAAATCCTGGTATATTTCTTATTGCTTCTGCACCTCTTTGAGCTAAGTTTCCTTGGCTAACTATATCTTCATAACCTTTTTTATAAAGCTTAGTACCTAAAGTAACTAATTTACTTTCTATTCTATCGTAAGTTTCATTAAGTTTATCAGAGTCTAAATTACCATATTTTGCTATTGCTCTTTTATCTTGCTTAACAGCTTGTATTTTTTGCTCGTCACTTAACCTAGATTTATCTATAAACTTACCATCTTCATCTATTAAACCTTCTACTTTATCTGTATTTAATATTTCTTTTAAAACTTTATTTTTATCTTCTTGAGATACAGCTTTTTTTAATTTATTATAAAGATCTTCTCCAGCATATCTTTTTATTCTATTTTCTATACCTTCTGATCTATGGTTGTTAAAATATTTTACTATGTCTTCTTTAATTTGTTCATTAGATAGTCCAGCTCCTTTACCATCAGGGCCAAGTACTATTTGATCTTGAACATATTGATCTCTTTTTTTATTTATATCATTTACATCTTTGTACTCTAAAACATTGAAAACTTCAGCAGCTCTAGGAGTTGAACCATCTTCATTAGCAAAAGATTTAGTTATTCTTTCGTTTATCTGTCCAATAACCCAGCTTTTTTGATCATCAGGTACATCATCAATACCTTCTATAGCTTTAGCACCTTCAACACCTAAACCGTTTAATACTTGTATTTGCTCTATAGAGTAGTTGTTTGTAGGATCTAAACTAATTGAATTTTCTATATTTGCTAAATCTTCTTCTTTATTATTAGCAACCCAAGATTTGAAATTCTCTGACTGTGTTATAGAAGAAGTCATGGGTATTTCAGTTTGAAAAGGAATAGGCTGCTGCTTTAGTAAAGACTCTGCATTTGTAGGTGCTGGATCAACAAGACCTACAGCATCAAAAGCCCAGTCAGGAACATTACTTTCAGTTTTTTCAACAGGTGTATCTTTAGGTTCAGGCTTTTTGTCTTCTACTTCAACTTCACCGCCTTCAACAGTTACGCTATTAACTGGATCAGCTATATATGATTTTACATCTTTATATCCTTTAGCTTGTCTAACTTCTTCTAGCATCTCTAGAGTAACTTCTACTACTGTTCCGTCTTCTTGTGTAAAAAAGTAAGTTTCGTCCATATTACATCATTGGATTGTATGGTAAATAATCTGAAGATTCTTTTCTTAGTTTTGTGTTGTTAGCATTTTCGTATAAGCTAAATTCAACACCAATAGTTCTAAATAAGTTTTTCTTACTTTCAGGTGTTAGTTTACCATCTTTAAATTTAATTTTATTTTCATCTGCTATCATATCATAACCACCTTTAAATTCACCAGTTTCATCTATGTTAATAACAAATATTCCATTAGTATTTTTCTTTAAATCTTCAGGAACAGGTTTATTTACACTTTTAAACTTGTTTACAAGAGTAGTGTAATCCATTATACTTTGTTTATCACCAATGCTTACATTGTAGTTTTCAGCTACTAGATCTTTATTGTTTCTATAAAAATCTATTAAATTTGCTTCATTACTAAATGCGCCTGTATCATAAGCTTTTTTCAAAGCATCTTCAGCTGGTTGGTAATAATCATTAAAATTATCAGCAAAACTTTGTTTATAAGAATCTGTATAGCTAGTAGTTTTATTACCCTTAGCATCTAACTTGTATTTATTAGTTATCTCTTGTTCAGATAAAGTAGTTTCAACTGGTTGACCAAAAAAATCATTAGCTAATTCAGCTATACCTTCAGCAGCAGCTTCTCTAAATTTACTTTGTATATCTATATATTCTTCAGGGCTTATCTTTCCAAAACCTGGTTCGCCTGGTTTATCTTGGTCGGCAGCCGCTATAGCAGCTGGGTTTGATTTTAAATTTTCTATAGCTTGCTTAACAGACGCTGGATCATTTATATCACCTTGTGTAAAAGTACTCCACGGTTGATCAAACTCTTTACCTTTAATCTTACCTAGTCCATTTAACTGAGTCCATGTTTTTGACATATTAGACTTATAAGTACTTTGAATGAGCATATCTTTATGGTTGTTCATTAATTTACTTTTGTAATCAACAACTCCAGATACTACTGTTTTTGTTTCTGAATTATTTTTAGGATTAAATACAGTTTTTGTAGATTTAACTGGGACTAAATCTTTAAAGTCTTTTAATTCACTTTGCAATTCAGCTCTATATTTTTCACCTGTAATATTTTGATCTTCACTTATAACATAGCTAGCTAAGTTGTTACCTTTTGCAGTAAAAGTTTCATTAGCGGCAAATATATCTTTGCTTATAGAATTACCGTCATTGTCAGTGTAACTAAACTCTACGTGACCGGTCTTGGTATTCGTCTCAACATTAAAGTCTTTAATAAATCCAGCACTTAAATCAGAGTCAAATTTTATTATATCAGGATTATTTAAAGCTTCATCTGATAACCTACCTGTCATAGCATTAGTATTCATGGCTTTTCTATGAGTTTCAAATATTTTTTGACTTTGAGAAGCGTTTACACTGTACGTAGCTACAGCTTTTAAATTAGACAAACTCATTTGTCTATATTTCTGATAAGCTTCTACATCTTCAGCAGTTGCGCCTGGCTTAGATGCTGCAGCTTTTAAATCACCTATTTTAGTAGCTTCTTGTCTTACATAAGCATTTAAAGCGGCTTTAGTATCAGCCGGGGCTGAAGCTATCTGTTCGGAATACTTGTCCATTAAAGCATCTGAAGTTTGCATACCTATAGCTATAGCTTTTTGTGATTGCTCTTTTTTTAAAGCAGCTGCTTTTTGCATTCTACCTATAGTATTTAAACTACTTTGAGTAGCTTGTTGAACTGATCCTACAGCCTGCTGTGTAAATTGTTGTTGTGGATTTAACCTTACCTGTCTTTGACTCATATTATTGTTTTTTTCACGGTGGCCATGTTGTTGCACCACTATTAAATACGCTTGTTGAATTATTCACTACTGGAGACCAGCCACTACCACTTATTGGATTTAACACTGGTACACTTTGAGAGTTAGCATCTATAGTTATAGGCGGCATTCCAGTTAAAGGATCTACAGTAGTGGGAGGTATTGTAGTATTATTGGGACTACTCCCTACCCGAAACCCCCCGGGCTTCCTGCTACACTAGATAAAACACTAGTAGCGCCTGTTACACCAGCCATTAAAGCTGCATCACCTGCGTCTTCTAGACCCATTTGTCTTGATCTTAAGAAATCAGATTCACCATAAGCTCTATCTAGCTGTGCTTGGACTCTTGCATCTTCACCTTGAGCAGCTCTTTCTTCGGCTGATATAGCTTGTGATTCTAAGTTCATTAACTGCTGTTGTTTTTGCACCTCTCCTTGAGCTCTAAGTTTTTGATTTTGTGCTTCTTGTTGCTCTATGCTAGCTGAAACTCCTTGTTTAGATTTAGCAGCTGCCATAGCTAAAGCAGTAGCACCACCAGCTCCCATTCCGGTAGCCTGAATAGTTTCTAAAGTATTAGCTAAAGAAATATCAGCTTGTTCAGCTTGCATTTCAGCTGCTTGAGTAGCAACGCCTAAATTAGCATATGGATTAGTAACCATAGATTTCATGTCTCTAATCTTGCCTGAAGCATCATAAACATCTTCTCTATTATCTATTAAATCATTTATAACGCCTTGCGCAGCTTGAATATCATTATTCATAGCTTCTGCTTTATTGTCATTAATAACTTTAGTTATTCCTCCTATTACTAGTGGTGCAGCTACTGCTGCTACTATTGCGAAACTCATATTTTATTATTTATATAATTATTAAAATCTTCTTTAGTTATAGAAACTATTTCTTTTTCTAGTTCTTCTATGTTTTCAGTATTGCTAGGATTTTTGTGAACATTTACAAATATTGAATCTTCATTAGCATATATAGCTCTTTGTGTTCCCGCGTCTGAAATAACATAGCAAGGTGCCTGGTAATCTTGTACTTTTTTATTGTCAGATATTGTTAAATAACCAGTTAATAAAAACCAAACATGTTTATGGTTGTGTATAGCTCCTATGACCATTGTTCCTTTTTTCATTTCCATTTGCCTTATGTAAAGTTGATCAGCAAATGAATGTTTTAAAGGTACAATATCATGGTGTATTATATCTGTACCATCTCCAACTATTTTATTAGAGTTTTTTATTAATTCTTTAGTTATTTTATTTATCTTCATTTAATTTAAGATGATCTTACTACTTCACTGCTTAAGCTCCATATTTCTTTAGCTCCACCAACATCTGTAACCTGGTCTGTAGAAAATGAAACCTTAGCAAAATAACCTTTTATACCTGTCATTTGATTTCCAAATATAACTTCTCCTGCAGCTGCTGCACTGTCATTAACTAAGCTTGCTACATATTTATTTTCTTTTCTATTAAAACCAGCATAATTTTCTTGACCAGTTCTAGGATCAGTATATCTGCCAGCTTCATAACTAGGTATCGATACAATTTTATCTATGTTATTTGTATTGTAGCCAACTGGACTAGTTAAAGGAAATGTTCTATTTTGCTTGTTACTACCACTAGTCATTACATTTACATTCCAACCATTGTCACCTTCGTAACTTATAGTTTTAAAATTTTTAATTAAAGATGGCGAGTTGTTAAAAACAAATTCAACATTACCTACTCCTTGATTGTTATAAAAATTCATATAATTACTACCTGAGTAGTGCTCATATATATTATTACCTGTAATTGAGTAAAATTTACCATTAACACTTGTTATAAAATTAGGTTTATAAGTATAAAAACTTACCCATCCTTTAATAGTTTCATCAAAAGTTAAAGTGCTATAATTGTTTTGGTCTATATAACCAGGTGTTTGTTGTAAAGACAAAGTATAATTTCTATTATAATTATCATAACCACCTATTATTAAACTTTTATAAGAATATTGAAAAAAGCCCTTAGGTTCATTACCAGAGTTTCCTGTTATGACAATATTTCTATCTAAAGTAATGGTCATTTCATTATCATTTGAAGTGTCAACCACGTTAACAACTACGCCTAATGTTTCAACAACACCACTTATAGTTCTTTGGAACAAACTACCTTTTAAAACTTTTTCAGATTTATCACAAATAACATTAAAACTCTTCACAGCATTTGTAAAAGTTTGACCAGCAGAAAACGTCCAAGCTAGTCTTATTAATTTGCTTGAGTCGTTAATTAATTCCAGATTATCTCTAAAATAATCTTTCATACCGTATTGAGATATTTCAGTTATACCATCTCTTGATAATCTTAAAACAACGCCTCTATTTTTGTCTGTGTAATATTTTCTTGTACCAAATTGAGCAAATGATTGTGGATCTTTTGATATACCATATTCTCCAGCGTATGGTACATACTGTCCTAATGTTGGTATTCCAGCTTTTTCTGCTGCACCTTGATCTCCTGTATATATAGTATTTTTATTTATTAATAAGTATCCAGATTTTAATTCTTGAAGAATTATTAAATTAGTATCTTCAGCATATAATTTTTGTATAGTTCCATTACCAGGATTTAAATCTTTAGATATAGAAGAAGCTAGTGAAAAAACATTTGTATCATTATTGCCTGTTTTAGAATTAAATATTCCAGAAAATATTACGCTAGCACCTCTTCTTTCTTGCACAGGATCTTCTTCGTTTATAAAAGCTTTAACTCCTAAAGAAACACTAGTGTTGTTGTAACCTCCTTTTATTCTAGACTCTTCAATTAACCAATTATCAGTAGCGCTAGTAGTTTTAGCATTACCAGGAAAAGTTGGATAACTAGTAGGATTCCAAGGTCTACCAGGCCATATAGGTCTAGCTGGACTTTGACTATTTAATACTTTTTTTACCCAAAAAGAATTAAAATATTTTACGTTAACTGTAGCTGGCATATTTATGTTTGTGTTAGTATTAATTTAACTAAGTAATCTGTAGACAATCCTCCTCCGTCAGTAAGTCTTAAGTTATAATCAGCTTGATAATAATCTCCTACAAAATTAACGCCTACACCAATTTCACTATAACTAGATGGTGGAAAAGCAAACCATTTAGTAGTGTTTACACTATTAACACCTCCAAAAACAGCAGTACCATAATCACTAGGCTGTAAATTATATTGTCCTCTTTGATCCCAAGAACCTCCTATACCATTTCCGCCACTTATCGTAACTGGACTATCTATAGGATCAAAATACATTTCTTGACCAGAGGTTAAACTTATTGAACTTACTGGAGTCTCTGCTCCAATATTAAAATTTCCATATACATTTGGATTAACTAAATCAGGAAGAGTAGGCACAAAAGGATAAATAGTTGGCATTATATAGCCAAGAAAATTTATAGTTCCAAAAGGCCTAAGCGTACTTCCGCCTAAAACTTGATTTGCGCCTTGGTTAGATGTAAAAGTTGCAGAATCCTGTGCATTAACTTTCCTAAGCTTAATATCTATAATTTCCCACTGTAAGCCTTCATGATCTCTACCAGTGTCAACACTTCCATTTTTTACATTTGTAAACTCGTAAAAAAACGTAGGGTTATAAGATAATTGAGATTTATTAATTGTTACAGTAGTAAAACCAACATTACCTGGATCTGCATCTTCCCATACGGGGGCTATGTTATCGCAAGATCCTTGAAAAGTTTTAGTAACTTTATAACCATTAACTTCTATTTGTATTTGAAAAGTAAAAGTAAAACTAGAAACATCACTTGTTACTACAAACGTGTTATTTGTCTTTAATCTAAAACTACCATTTCCAACAGACTCTAAGGTAAAATCAGAAATTCTATCAGCATTATTACCGTCTGTAACAAATAATAAAGTTCCAACACTATTAACGCTTACTATGGGTTGATTAGCGCTATCTCTTGGAAAAAATGCATTTGTAATAGGAGTGCCTGAGGCCATTCCTTCATTTTGAGAATAGTTTATTTGAGTTAATCCAGTAGGAATTATATCAGTTGTTGTGAGTATTTCATTGTTTAATTCAGATATTAACCCAAACGAAGTAGTTTCCCAATAAATATTTAAATTAGAAAAAACAGGCAAAGTTTCAGCTATAGAAAGCTGTGTTGAAAAATTATTTGAAATTCTAGTACCTAAAACATTTTTAGTACTAACTGTGCCTATAAAAGGATTATTCTTAGCATTATATATAGGCAAAGGTGGTGAAAAAGTTAAAATATCATCTGCTGACACAGACACTGACTGAGAAAGCAAAACAGCTCCATCGTCATTATTTGTAAACTTATAATAAGCTAAAACATAAACTTCGTCACTTTCTTCCAAACCAGTAACGTTAGCTCCAGATGAATCTACAGCTGTAACTAGAGAACCAAAAGGTACATCGTCTTCATTAGTCCATTCAAGAAATGTTATAGTTGAATTAGGACCTTGATTAGTTGCTATTTCTTTTTGAGTAACACTTGGGTTAGCAATTCCTAAATCTGACATAGTTCCTATTTGAACTACTTTATCAAGAGAAGCACCAGGATAATACTGCTTATTAACTGTAGAAAAATTATTAACCCTAAAAGACAGCAGCTCGTTTGATCTAAAAGCTACTTGAGCTGGGCCTACATCTGACAGATCCTTAGGTATCTTATTAACATTGTCTGAAAATATAGAAATTTTTGCTTGATTAGAATTATCAGTAGTACTAGTGTCTAAAGTTCCATTTAGCACACCAGGCAAATAAGCATTATAGTATTCTTGTTCTTGTTGTTTTACTACTATTTTATAACTATACCAGCCTAAATGATTTGGTTGAGCCAGAGGGTTATATAAAAAATTAGCAGTTCCACTTCCTCCAGTTATTGTTATAATATCTCCATTTAAATATCCAGATCCTTCACTAGCTATTTCTAATTTTACTATATTACCCGCTCCATTGTTTTGAGTTATATTAACTGTCAAACCTGATCCAGTGCCTCCAGTTGTAGCAACAGGATTATTAAATGTTGAATAACCACTTCCTGGAAACAAATTTGCTATTTCATCTTGATCCATACCTGCGTAAAGACCTGGGTAACCTGGCTTGCTGTAAGAATTAGGTATAGTTGAATTAAACAAAACTATTAAGTTATCTCCTGGCCAAGTTGAAGAAGCTGTTATAATGTTAGTTTCAAAACCTTCTTCCTTAAAAGGAGCATATATGGTAGAGCCTCCAAAATTAACACCACCAAAAGTTTTAGGTAATTGATCTACAGACGATAATATAACATCTGATTGCCTACCATATCTATCTGCTAAGATTATACCAACTTGATAAGTTCTATTTTGTTTTAATGTATGGTTTTGATACTCTTGTTGAGTTTTTTCTTCAGCATCTTGTATTTTATCTCCTATTCCTACTTTATAATCTAAAGTGTCTAAAGAAGTATGTCTATTTAAGTAATTTCCATATATAATTCTATTACCACTTATTGCTTGAGATTGTGCTTTAATAGGCACAGAATCACTTACTCTAGTAGTTTCAGCAGTAGAAAGAACTTTATAAGGCGCTCTAGACTGGTAAGTGTAGATTATTTTTTTAGTAGTATTTTGAATAAATTGTTGAAAAGGTATTTCAGCAACAACTTTTATTACATTTTCTTGAGATTCTTTATAAAGTATTTCAATAGAATCTACGTGTAAATCTGCGTTTAATGTAGAATAAGAACTAGTAGGGCAAGGTATTACTAAATCTATTTCATTTATTGAATTAGTAAAAAATTCTAAGTCAGTAGCATCTAATGCTTTTTGTTCATCACCTACTTGAATATATCCATCCTGTCTAGGCACAAAACATTCTTGAGTAAAAGGAGCAGATAAAGAGTATTCATTATCAACAAATTTATATCTATAACTAAACCTAACAAATCTATTTTTTAAATATTCGCAGTCTCCAGGCCAATCAGAAACGTAGTCTGGATTAGGCGCTGAAAAAGTTAAAATATCACCAACATTCCAATCACTAGGTATTGTATCAGGAGCTCCACCAGAATCTATAGGATATTGAATATTAAACGAACTACCTCCTAGTTGAGCATTAAATTTAGCAGGACCTGTTTGAGGAGAATCTATGTTTTCTATTTTCCAAGTACTAGCTGGGGATGGCGTTAAACCAGAATCAATGTTAATTGTAGTTGACCCTGAAAAACTTACTATTTTTCCAGCAATACTAGGTGGTAAATATTCACTACAACGATCTTTCATTGTAGATTCAGTTACAACAGTTAAAGTTAAAGTAGCACCACCAGTTCTAGGTGCTAATTGAACTACATCTCCATTTGTATAATTTACGCCAAAAGTATTTATTGAGACTCCTGTTACAGATCCATCACTACCAACACTAGTTATATCTACAGTCAAGCCGAAGCCTGTACCTCCTACACAAGGAAGTCCAATGGCATTATTAGCATTAAACAAAGCAAGGTAATTGGACGGGGCAGCAGGATCTCCACTACCTCCAGCATTAGTTATAGCTATGCTTTCAATAACATCATTTATCAGACTTATGCCTTCAAAAGGATAGTATTTAGCTACAGATATTTGATCTTCATTTGTATAATAATTAGGAATAGTGTTAAAATTAGGATTAGCTGTTTCTACATTTATTTTTCTAGGTTGATTTCTGTTATCTGTAAAAAAAAGTAAACTTTCTATTAAATCAACACTAACAATTGGATGAGTTAAAGAAAAATTTAAAAAATTACCAGAAACTAAAAGGTTAGGTGTATTATTAGAAAAATTAAAAGACCATATTTGACAAATAGAGCTAGAAGTAGCAAAGTAACTTAATGTGTCACTAGAAGAATCTGTATAATCTGTTAGAAATATGTAAATAATATTATTTGATTGATCTACTAAATTACCGTTTATGCTTACTCTAGAGTTGTTAGTATATCCAAAATCAGTTAAAGAAACATTACCTAGTATTGTTTCTACAGTTCCTACACTATCTCCTTCAGAAGCACTAATGCTTATATTAGTAGCATTTCTATATTCCCCAGATGGAATTAATCTATCGTCTAAATCTTTATTCATTTTAGACTTTATAAAATTAGTTGTAATTTTACTCATAGTTAATGTTTAATCCATTTAGACTTACCACGCATAACTTGTGTAAACTCTGATAGTTTAATGTTTGATAATCTTAATTTAGCATTTCTTAGCTTTGTAGCTCTGTCTTTCTTGT
>WLWF01001983.1_pt1 | contig 15582 bp, 22 predicted proteins | sample 6718331 | NCBI WGS metagenome assembly WLWF01 (sample SAMN12718692, study PRJNA515312) | sponge metagenome | isolation source: marine sponge | host: Mycale hentscheli | place: New Zealand: South Island, Marlborough, Capsize Point | collected 2003-05-01
ATCACATTGCTAGAGTAGCTGAAGATCCTATTGGTTGTCTTCCTGATTGGGAGTCAGCTGAGGAACCTTGGTTGTTCTTAGCAGCATGTGATGAATATTACCATTGCTGTATTAAACGTGATCGAGATTACACTGCTCTGCCAGTTGCAACTGATGCCACCTGCAGTGGTCTACAGATACTCGCCGGACTATGCCGAGACGCTTCCACTGCAAGTCTTGTCAATGTCCTGCCAGGAGAACGACCCGCTGACGCCTATGCAACCGTCGCCGAGCACGCTAAACCAAACGTCCCTAAGTCTATAAGACCACACATGGATAGGAAGGTTGTCAAGAGAGTTGTCATGACTGTCCCATACAATGCTAAACCTCACTCCGCTCGTGGATACATCAGGGAAGCATTGAAGAAAAAAGGTTATGATGCAACTAATGAAGAGCTGACATCAACAGTGAAGGCAGTTTATGCTGCTATGTCTGAGGTTGTACCCGGACCAATGGCTGTCATGAAATGGTTTGAAACAGAAGTATCAAAGGCAATCAAGAGAGGTGAGTCACAACTTGAATGGTGTACGCCATCAGGTTTTGTTGTCACCCAGAAGCTTATGAAGAAGCTTTGGAAGGATGTCAAGTTACAGTTGCTAGGTAATGTCAAGATCAGAGTCTCTATTGGAGATGATGACAAGGTTGACATCAACCATCACAAGAACGCTACTGCTCCTAACGTTATCCACTCACTTGATGCTTCACTCTTACACCTGTCAGCACTACGCTTCGACGCACCACTATCACTAATCCATGATTCAGTACTCTGTCGAGCTACTGACATGACTGCTCTGTCAACCATTGTTCGTGAAGTCTACATGCATCTCTTTGCAGAGAATGACTACTTAACGTCATGGGCTGCACAGATTGGTGCTGAAACAAAACCTCCGATCATTGGGGACTTATGTCCTGAGTCAGTGATTGAATCCACATACTTCTTTTGTTAATGGATCTAATCAAACACAGTCAGTTGTTGCCGGATAAACCGACAGCGGCTGACACTGCCGACTGGTATCGCTTAGGTGATTCAGTTGAGAAACATGGCCGACACATGAAGCGTCAAGCCGTGGCTGCTGAATACAACAGTGGTCGCGAGATGAAGGCTTGGTTCGCTCTTATTGAGCAGCCTGAGCCAACCATGCGCTCACTGCTTCAAGAAGCTCACGATCTTGGGCTCACTAATGTCGCCACATTACCGACCACTCCTGAACTGTCACAAGCTCTACCCACTCAAAGTGCTGCCCGCGAGTACGCCAAGGCTGAGCCTGAAGTACGCGAGGTGATCAAAGAGATCATCAAAGAGGATCCAGACAAAGAGATCAAGGCTGCTGAAATACGCAAGCTACGTGCTGAACGTGATGAATTGATTCGTCGTGTTGGTGCTGCTGAGACAAACAACATTCGAGAGACTGTTATTGACTCCAGCATCATCGCCAGTTCTGCTGGTTTGTTGTCTGACCTTGCCAGTGGCATGGTTGATGAATACTTCCACGAGAGACTTCAGCCTGCTCAAAAGGAGCGACTACTTCAAACACTGAAGGACATAGTTAGTTACTCCGAAGCGTTCGTTGAACGTAACTCCATCCAAAATATCACCTTACAAACTATCGATGTCTAATCCTACCCTTGCGTTCAACCTCCTTGGCGATTGTAAAGATGAGGGGGAAATGGAGTATGTACTAAATGCTTCTGCTGATTACGGTATTTCAAATCCTAAGCTTGGTTTAAGTGCTGGTCGTGGTCGTGTCAATGCTGTAAAGGCTGACATCAAACATGCTGGCTGTAACTACAACCTATACAAAACTGTAGAAGGTATCTCTGTTCTAGTAGATCCTTTGCGGCGTCTTATTCAAGAGATACCTAAAGCTATTGAGTACAGAACACAGCGTTTAATCAATCCACAACTACCGGAAGAAGCACTAAGCACAGAGATCGGTATCCTCAGGATGGGTATGATCGCTAAGTGTGTTCTTGGAACATGGGTTGATCCTGAGCAAGAGCTGCTATTTCTATCACAAACTCGTAAACAAAGGTTAGCTTCTTTCAAAACTAATCTAACGTCTAACCAACCTATCCACTAACACATACTAATGGCACGTAACACCCTAGTCACCAAAGAGCCAGTCATTCTTGAGGGCTTCCAAGCAATCATGAAGCCAAGTAAGTTTGGCTATTCCCTATCTACAGTTGTTGATCAAGATATGATCGATAAACTAGAAGAAGATCGAGTCGATACCCTTAAGTGGTGTGAGTCGAAACTAAAGAACCCTAAGCGCAGTGTTTGTAAGCCTGAGCCATGGGAAGAAGTATCAGAAGGTAAGTATAAGATCAAGTTCTCTTGGAACGAGGAGAACCGTCCTGCTGTAGTTGATACAGAAGGTACACAAATCACTGATGTCAATACACCTATCTTCTCTGGCTCTGCCGTGAAGGTAGCGTTCTATCAGAAACCTTACATCCTCAAGGATGGTGTCACTTATGGTACTAGCTTGAAGTGTCAAGGAGTACAGGTAGTCTCACTCAATAGTGAAGCTGGAGTAGACACAGGTGATATGAATACTGAGGATGTAGCTGCTTTGTTTGGTAACACACAAGGCTTTAAAACATCAGCACCTAACGTAACACCTACCACCGAGGAAACAAATGACGACGACTTCTGAAGATCATGGACGTCTAAATGTATTTGCTAAAGAACCACAAATGGAGATCATTGAAGTGAACGAGAATCATAATGAACGAGCTGAGCGTCTTAATGGACGACTTGCAATGCTTGGTGTCATCGCTGCTCTTGGAGCCTATGCAGTTACAGGTCAACTTATCCCCGGTATTTTCTGATGTATTTAGATTTTACTAGTGGCTTCTATGGTGGAGCATGTTTGATGTACACATTCTATAGTTGGTAATGGCATTTAGATCAGGACTAGAAGAGAAAGTCGCTGATCTTATGATTAATTTAGGAGTGAAGTACGAATACGAATCTACAAAGGTTCCCTATGAAATTCAACATAACTACACTCCTGATTTTCTTTTGCCTAACGGTATTTATCTTGAGTGCAAAGGGTACTGGGAAGCAGAGGATCGTAGGAAGATTAAGGCCGTCAAACAGCAACATCCAGAGATTGATCTAAGGATGGTCTTTCAAACGCCATATAATAAGATTAGCAAGAAATCAAAGACTACATATGCTCAATATTGCGAGCGATTAGACATACCATGGACAAGCTATGGAAGCATCCCAATTGAATGGCTCGTCTGAATTCTCTCATCACGGAGCATGTCCAACGTGTGGCTCATCTGACGGCTTAGCTGTCTATACAGATGGGCACACTTTTTGTTTCGTATGTCATGAATGGACTGGCACTAATAGTTATAGTTCACAATCTACATTTAAAATGAGTTATCAGGGCTCAGCTCAAAGGCTGCAGAAGCGTAACCTCTCCGAAAAGACCTGTCAAAGATACAAAATCTTAAAAGATGGAGATGTCCTACGCATGTATTACCATAACTCCAGTGGATCACCTATTGGAGCAAAGGTAAGAACAAAAAACAAAGTCTTCACTTATGAAGGTGAATCAGATGGTTCATTCTTTGGTCAACACCTATTCTTTCGTAATAGTAAGGAGAAGAGTGTTGTCATTACAGAGGGTGAGCTTGATGCAGCATCAGTAAGTGAAGCATTAGGGGACTTTCCAGCTGTGTCTCTACCTAGTGGAGCAGCAGCAGCAAAGAAAGCAATCAAGACTAACTATGAATGGCTTCAACAATTTGAGAAGGTCATTCTATTCTTTGATAATGATGAACCGGGCCAGAAGGCTGTTAAAGAAGCTGCTGATGCATTACCACCTGGTAAGGCTTTCATCGCCTCTATAGACGCTTACAAGGATGCCTCAGACGCCTTACAAGATAACAATTACAAAGCTATCGAGAAAGCATATTGGTCAGCTAGACCATATCGTCCTGATGGCATTGTTGATGGTAAGTCATTACTTGAATTAGTTACAACACCAAACCCACCACACGACCATGAATATCCCTTTCAAGGACTCAACAACAAACTACACGGTATTAGATACGGAGAACTTACAGCAATTTGCTCTGGCTCTGGTATCGGCAAATCCAGCTTCTGTAGGGACATTGCAACTTCACTACTCCAGGCTGGAGAACGGGTCGGTTATATGGCTCTTGAAGAATCCAATCGAAGAACATCTCTTGGATTGATGTCAGTTGCTGTAGGTAAATCACTTCACTTAGGAGAACCTTCTCATGAAGAACTTACTAAAGCATTCGATAGCACAATGGCTAATTGGGATCTCTACCTTTTTGATGGTTTTGGTTCTTATGACCCAGATATTATCTACAATCGTATTGAATACCTTAGTCAAGGGCTTGACTGCAAAGTCATCTTCCTCGACCACCTCTCCATCCTCCTTAGTGGACTTGATGGTGATGAAAGACGAATGATTGACCAGACAATGACTCGTCTTAGGTCATTAGTTGAACGAACTGGTATTGCATTATTTCTTGTATCACATTTAAAGAGGACAACAGGTGACATCAACCATGAAGAAGGAGCACGAGTCACGCTCGGACAGCTGCGCGGATCTGCTTCAATCGCTCAACTCAGCGATTCGGTCATCGGACTGGAACGCGATCAACAATCCGACGAAGTTGGAGGTACTACGACAGTTAGAGTTCTTAAAAATCGCCATTCAGGCGAAACTGGGATAGCTTGTACACTTAAGTATAACCTTGAAACTTGTAAATTTACAGAGACACAAAGTGAGAGAAGCTTCGATCCAACAACTGATTTCTAATTTTAAAAAAATGAAATTAAACAAACCTAATCCACCAACTGAAGAGGCAATTAAACGTGCTCAATTTGTAGACAAGACTTATGTATGGAAGACGAAGTGAGTCTAATCTTTGACTTAGAAACAAACGGACTACTATTTAATGTTGATACCATCCATTGTATTGCTATCTACGACTGCGATACAGAAAAAATTTGTACGTATAATGATACGGGCAAAGAAGAACCTATTGTACGTGGGATACAGCGGTTGGCAGACGCTGATGTTATCCTTGGCCATAACATTATTGGGTACGATATTCCTGTACTCCGAAAACTATACCCTTGGTTTACTCCTCCTGGTACTGTCATTGATACTTTATTGCTATCACGTCTATACCATTCGGACATGATGAAGTTAGATAAGAAACATAATTGGAAAAACATGCCATTGCAATTATATGGCAGACATTCTCTTGAGTCCTACGGTTATCGATTAGGTGAATTTAAAGGTTCATTCGGCAAAGACACTGATTGGAAGGAGTGGTCACAAGAAATGGAAGATTATTGCATACAAGATGTACACGTTACAACCAAACTTTGGAAACATTTCCACAAATACCTGAATGGGTCCAACTAGAACATCAGGTCCAAACAATCCTTACCCAACAAGAAATACATGGATGGCGATTTAGCTCAGATGCTGCATTCGAGTTTGCATCTACTCTCCGAGAAGAGCTTCGCGAGATTGAAGCAGCACTACGCAGGAAACACCCTTTCGTCCAAGGAGCAGAATTCACTCCGAAACGAAATAACCGCACGCAAGGATATGTTGCGGGTGCATCCTCTACTCGACTAAAAGAACTCAACCCAACATCAAGAGATCACATTTCATGGATATTGCAAACATTCTATGGCTGGGAGCCGACACAGCTGACAGCTACTGGGAAATCTATCATCGACGAAGTGACACTGACGGAGATTGGGTCACCGATTTCTATGCAGTTCGCGAGATGTTTGACGGTAACGAAAATGCTTGGGATGATCTCGAACGGCGCAAACGGATGGCTGAAGCTTGTTACGAATGACCGGATACATCATCACTGCAGCGTTGCAACATCTACACATAGATGTGCTCACCGATCTCCAAACCTTGCGCAATGTCCAGCAGACGAGAGATTTAGAAGACTCTTTATCCCAAGTCCAGGCTTATGCATGGTTGGCGCTGACTTGTCTGGGATTGAGCTTCGTATGCTTAGCCATTATCTCGCTAGGTGGGATGGAGGAAGATACGCAGAGATCCTCCTTAATGGAGACATCCACCAAGTCAACGCAGATAAGATTGGAATCACCCGAAAGTTAGTAAAGACAGTCACCTATGCCTTCCTTTATGGAGCAGGTGATGAAAAAATTGGACATAGTTATGACAAACAACTCTCCTCTACAAGTGCTAAACGAAAAGGTAAAGAGATTCGTGCTGCATACATCGAAGCAGTTGAAGGATTGGGAGACCTCTTGGAAGCAATTAAGAAAGCTTCGGAGAAAGGCTCCATACGATCTATCGATGGAAGACAAATTGCTGTGGATAGCCCGCACAAGGCATTGAACTACCTTCTTCAATCAGGAGCCGGTGTAGTCGCTAAGCGTTGGATGGTTATCAATCAGCAAAAGATAAAAGAATTAAATTTATGCTGCTCTCAATTAGGTTTCATCCATGATGAGATTCAATTTGAAGTAGAACCTAAACATGCAGAAGACTTATGTGCATCCTTGGTACTTAGCGCTCTCGAAACTGGAGAGTTCTATAACCTCAGAATCAAAATCGATGCAGAAGCAACAAAAGGAAACAACTGGAGTGAAACCCACTAAATGCTATACGGAACCAAAGGCGAACAACTAAAGCCCGTCAAAAAGAAAACTACCCAAGGACAAAGTAAGCTATCTAAAGCTAAACATAATAAGAAGTTATCAAGAGGTCAAGGATGACTACCCTACTGATTGATGCTGACTATATTGTTTATAAGGCTTGTGCCGCTGCTGAATACGATATTGATTGGGGCAACGATGTAATCATGGTTGGCTCTAAATTCTCTGACGCCTATAAAAATACTATTAGGGACATAGACCGTGTCAAGTCAAACTTTTTTGATCCTGATGTCATTCTGTTCTTTTCCGATTCTGTTAACTTTAGGAAGTCGGTTGATCCAGCATACAAGGGTCACAGAAATCGAAAGAAACCATGCGGATACAAACGAGTAATCCACGCGCTACATGATGACTACCGTGTCATTATTCTACCTACACTAGAAGCTGATGACGCTATGGGTGTATATGCAACATCGAATGATGACTGTATTATATGCTCGCCAGATAAGGACATGAAACAAATCCCTGGCAGCCTATTTGATATGAACGAGATGTTCACAATCGATGAAATTAGTGGTTGGCAGTGGTTCCTTATTCAGACATTATCAGGAGACCAAACTGATGGTTATGCCGGTGCTCCAGGGTTCGGTGTAAAAACTAGCTCAAAATTTTTCAGCGAAAATGGATACACTTGGGATAGCGTAGTCTCTGCCTTTGCAAAAAAGGATATGACAGAAGAAGATGCTCTTAGGAATGCTCAGTTAGCAAAGATACTTACAGCAGAAGACTATGACTTCACAACCAATAGACCCATTTTATGGACTCCCACCAATGCCAGTGACTGAAATTACTCTTGAACAAGAGTTTAAACTGAAGAGGATGGAGGATCTACTACAGAAGTGTCCTCCTCAACAAATGATTGAGTTGTTTCTAGATCTACAGAAGACTAACTTCATCCTTACTAATAACATCTCACAACTACTACTTGAATGGCCCACTATTCTCCCGCTCACTACACAAGAGGATCCATCGAAGTCTGGGACTACATAAGAGACCAAGGATTAAACTATCATCTAGGTAATGCTATTAAATATATTTGCAGAGCCGGTTTCAAGGATGCTAACTCGAAAGCACAAGACCTTAAAAAAGCTATCCACTATCTTGAGAATGAACTACAACACACACTTAACCTCACAGAGCCTGTCCGACCAAGCCATGGAATTCCGTACAGCTTATGGGATCCAGAACTCACGGGAGAGCCGGACTATGCAACGGGATTTGATCGTTGAAGAGTTTAAAGAGTTTATGTATGCAGCTACTGAAGAAGGCTATGAAGATGAACTAAAAGAACTAGCTGATCTTGTCTATGTAGCGTTTCAATATGCCGAAAACATGGAATGGGATTTAGAGGAAGCTATGGATCGTGTACATAAATCAAACCTATCAAAGCTTGGTCTAGATGGGAAACCTATCCGTCGTCATGACGGCAAGGTAATGAAAGGACCAAACTATCAACCACCAAATCTATCTGACTTAGTTAAATGAGCGAATTAATTTCTAGAACTGGACGTGTCCAATCATGGATCGATGATCCTAGTGGCCGTCTCCCGGTGTCGTGCACCGTTATGAATGTTACAAATGAAATGGAGGGACCCAATGGTATCGAAGCATCATGGAGATTCGCTAGTCACGCTTTACGAAACGGCGCGGGAGTTGCAATCCACTTATCAGACCTTGACTACAGAGGGTACACGAGAGAGTCTGGCGTCGTTGCGAGTGGTCCTGTATCATTTGGACGAATCTATTCGGCTCTTAACGAAACTCTCAGGCGGGGCGGAAAATATAAGAACGGAGCTATCGTCCTCCATTTAGACGCTAATCATAACGATGTAGAAGAGTTTATTTCTACACCACGTGATGTATTGCCTTGGGTAAAACGTTGCGTCAATATCACTAAAGAATGGTGGGATGAGATGTCATCCTCTACCAAATTTAAACTAATCAAAGCAATTAAAGCTGGAGATGTCTGGCTAAATAAAGTACGTTATGCAGGAACAGAAAGAATCAGAGGAAATGTATGTCTTGAGGTGTACTTGCCCAGCAGAGGCACATGCTTGCTCGAACATATTAACCTTGGAGCCTGCAGCTTCGAACAGATCCCTGGTGCTTTCGTTGAAGGGATGCAAGAGCTTTGCCAATTACATTCTAAAACAGGTGTTGGAGAGACTGGAGAATACCTACCTTCTACCACAGATAGACAGGTTGGACTTGGAGTGTTGGGTCTCGCAAACCTCTTGCGGAGGTACGGTGTCACCTACGAACAGTTCGGACGAGCTCTGGATCAATACACAGCAGGAGAAGTAAAGGCAACTGCTGCATACTCTCTTGTACAACAACTAGCTCACGGGATCCGTGATGCCTCGTTAGTTGCTCATGAATATCAAATGACTAGAGCCTTTGCTATTGCTCCTACAGCGTCTTGTAGCTACCGCTCAAAGGATGCTGATGGATATACTTGTTGCCCTGAAATTGCGCCACCTATTGCAAGGACAGTTGACCGTGACTCTGGCACCTTTGGTGTCCAAACATATAACTACGGTGATGTAGAAATCGCATCAGAAGTAGGCTGGGAAAATTACAAACGGGTAGCTGATGGCATCATGCGTCTCTACCAAACCAGTGGACTTCTTCACGGTTACTCATACAACTGGTGGTCAGATATGGCTGTCATGGATGAGGACTTTATTGAGGAGTGGCTAAGGTCTCCACAAACATCTTTATATTATTCACTCCAAGTGATGGGTGATGTTCAAGATAAGACTAATGCTTATGCAGCAATTTCAGAAGATGAAGTTGATGATTATCTAACAGAACTCTTCATGGAATCAGTGAACAAACCTGAACCTCAATGTGATTGTGCAGAATAGCTATGAACCCATACGAAAAACTACTACAAAGGAAAAGAAAATGGACACCTGTTCAGACAACTGCAGGTACATGCACTCCAGGAACGGAGGAGACAATCCGCCGTGCTCTTGCATTGCGACACATGGAACTACCTGTGGGAGATTTTATAACTGATGGATTGGCCGGTGAAGTTCCAGACGTGGCACGGGAGTTACTCCTATCCAACGTCAAAGACGAAGAAAACCACGACGTGGCTCTTGGCTACATCGCCGATGCTTACGGGACTGACCCGAAAGCTGAAGCGGAAGCTCTACGGCTACGAGATGCTTGGGTCTCGCATCCTGATCACACGATCACGAAAGCGATGGTTGCCGAGCGTGCGATCTTCTTCGTTCTTCTACCATTCTTTCGCGCTCATGGTGACAGTGGAATGCGAACAGTAAGTGCTGATATTTCTAGAGATGAACAAATACACGTCGCCACGAATACTATTGTTTGCCGTGAGTTGGGCCTTAGTGCCTCTCCTTCTCTTGATAAATTGAGGAAGGCAACAATCAATTGGGTAATGCAACCACTAGGTACAAATACTACCCTTAAAAATTTAGATAAAAAATTCTGGCTCAGTTCCAGTGACAATCTTATGTATCAAGGTAAGGCACCTGAACTTTCCTTCACTAAGTCAGCAAGGATGCCAGCATTCTTTGAGCATAGTAACGTAAATCTACCTCAATATGCATGAGCTTAGTTACATAGAAGCTAAGGGGATGGAATTATCTTCCGTCCTCAATGAGCTACAAGAAAATTTCCCACCAATTAATCCATCACCTGATGATGACATCAGCAAGATCATGTATCAAGCTGGTCAACGTTCAGTAGTTGAGTGGATTTTTAATCAAGTTAATTTATGACACCCACCTATAACAAACCTGAACTATACCGTAGTCCTAAAATTGTCATCCGTAAATCTGATGCTCATGAATGGGGAGTCTTCACAACAGAAGACATTGAACCCATGGAAATCATTGAAGAAACACCTTACTTTGTTGTTTGGGATGAAGAGTTTGAAGAGAATTCTAACATCACAACTTATAGTTATCAACTGACTGATACTTCAAATGCTATTCCATTTGGTGCTGCTGGTTTGTATAACCATAGTGAAAATGGTAATGTTCAAAGTTGTTTCAATGAATACCATCGTTTTATCACTCACTTTGCAACCAAAAAGATTAGTGCAGGTGAAGAGATATTTATGGACTACGGCATAGGAGACCCTAAAAACTTTGAGAGTGATTAGCTATGGCTAGAATGAGGAGGAGTGCACGAAGGCCGTCAAGGATGAGTGCACCAAGGATGAGTGCACCAAGGATGAGTGCACCAAGGATGAGTGCACCAAGGCCGTCAAGGATGAGTGCACCCAGTCCGTCAAGGATGAGCCCGGGTAAACCGAAGAAGAAGGCGATGATGCTCAAGAAGATCAAAATGTTGATCACGATGCTTACCAAAGATGGTGACGCCTCAAAGATGGACATCAAAGCCATTGTCAAGAAGAGTATGGGTTCTTTAAAACCCGTCAAAATTAGAATGCTTATCAAGAGTATTGGTTCTGATAAGCGGAAAATGCTTATGACAAGACCAAAAGATGGAGACAAAGATAATAAAAAGAAAGGAAAAGGAAAAGGCAACAAGGGTTTACCACCATTAAATAAACCACCAAAAGTTGAGACGGAAGATAAAGATTCTAAGTTCTACAAAAAGTTTGATTACGATAAGGAAAATCAAAAAGCTAGTAATAGACAGTTTAAAAAGGATAGGAGACAAAGAGAGAATTATGAGGGTCCTGAGAAACTTATTAATAACGATCGGAAGCGCAAACTAATTGCAATGTTTGCAATGATGGTTGGTAATGATCAATCTAGGGTTGGTTCTGGTGGTCGTCTGAAGCTGAAGATGACGCAGATGGTGGCTAAACCACCTGATTTAATGAAGCTAAATATGCAGCTTAAGAATATAAGATCTCCTTACAGCAATTTAATTAGTGATGTAGGTAATGCTACTGGTATTGGGTCTGGAAAGGGTTCACGCCAGACTAGAACAAGGATGCGTCTATCTGATCTTAGTACTAAACTATCTTCTGGATCCTCTATTGGAACTAGTAAGACCTCTGGCTATGGTGATAAGGGTTCAGATCTCATCAAAAAATATAGTAAATATAATGGAGCATCCTAATGTCAGCTAGATCAAGATATGAACAGCTCAGAGGTACTAGAGATAATTTCTTATCGTCTGGTATTGAGGCTTCTAAATTAACATTACCTTATCTTCTTAAGCAAGACGATTCAAATTCTGACCACAAAAATTTAACCACTCCTTGGCAATCAGTAGGAGCTAAAGGTGTAGTAACCTTGGCTTCTAAATTGATGCTGGCATTACTTCCTGTCAATACTAGTTTCTTTAAACTACAGTTAGATGAAACACAACTGACTAAGTATGACATGGACCCTACGGTTAAGTCAGATTTAGAACTAGCATTCTCTAAGATGGAACGTACCATCATGGAAGCTATCTCTGCTACTGATGATCGTGTTGTCATCCACCAAGCACTAAAGCATTTAGTTGTTAGTGGTAATGCATTGATTCATATTGGTAAGGAGAAGCTAAAGATGTTTCCTCTTAATCGTTACGTCATCGTACGTGATGGTATGAATAATGTCATTGAGATTATTACCAAAGAACAGATCAGTAAGAAACTACTAGCTACGCAGGTACCAGAGGATATCATTCCTGAACCTAACCCTGCCATGAATAATGAACAGGGTAGTGCAAAGGCTGATGAAGTTGATATCTATACTCACGTCAAACGTGAAGGCAATAGATTCGTCTGGCAACAGGAAGTGTACGATAAGATCCTACCTAAGTCTCGTGGTTCAGCACCTGTTGAAACCACACCTTGGATTGCTCTACGTTTTGCACATGTAGATAATGAAGCCTATGGTCGTGGACGAGTAGAAGAATTTATGGGTGATCTTAAGTCACTCGAAGCACTCTGTCAGGCACTCGTAGAAGGCTCTGCAGCAGCAGCTAAGATTGTCTTTACTGTCAGTCCTAGTTCTACTACTAAGCCTGCCACACTGGCAGCAGCACGTAACGGAGCTATTGTTCAGGGAAGACCTGATGACATCTCTGTTGTACAAGTAGGTAAGACTGCTGACTTCTCTACTGTCTTGCAGATGATGCAGATCCTAGAGAAGAGATTAGCTGAAGCCTTCCTAATCATGCAAGTCAGAGACAGTGAAAGGACAACCGCTGAGGAAGTCCGTATGTCTCAGATGGAATTAGAAGCACAACTAGGTGGTCTATTCTCTATGTTAACTGTTGAGTTCTTGGTTCCTTATTTGAATCGTAAGCTCAGCATGATGCAGAAGTCAGGACAGATACCTAAGCTACCTAAGGACATGGTTAAACCAACCATTGTTGCTGGTGTTAATGCATTAGGTCGTGGACAAGATAGAGAAGCTCTTACTATGTTTATGACTACCATTGCACAAACAATGGGTCCAGAAGCTATCGCTCAATACATTAACCCTGAAGAGGTTGTGAAGAGACTAGCTACTGCTGATGGTATTGATGTACTTAATCTTGTCAAGTCTGCACAAGAAGTACAAGGTCAACAACAGCAAGCTATGGAAGCACAACAGAAGATGGAAGTTACTAAGCAAGCTGGAAAAATAGCAGACGTTGAACAAAAAGCACAACAAGCAAATGCCGAGAACCAAGAAGCAACCACCCAAGCCCAAGTCTGAACCAGTACTTACTGATGAGAAATACATCGGTCCTACTGAACCATATAAACCACCTGAAAATATGGTAGCTCTCAATGATGAGAGGTATCTGAAGAAGGATCGTGTAGGTAAACAGAAAGCAGTACGTGGTCCTGGTCAATCAGTTACAAAGGTTGGACTTGGCGGTCTACAAGTAATCACCCAAAACCCTATTAATTATCATGGCGACATTGACGTATGATCCAACACCTGCGGATCAACCTGAGTTCACTGCTGATGAGCAAGACTCATTAGCTGTTGGTGAACGAATGCAGGCTGAACAAAGTCAGCTGCTAGCAGGTAAGTATGAGGATGCTGAACAACTAGAGAAAGCATACCTAGAACTACAAGGTAAACTTGGACAACCTCAAGAGGAGGTTCAAGAGGAGGTTCAAGAGGAAGAAGTAGAAGAAGACACTGGCGAGGAGGAAGAAGATACTGAAGAAGAAGAAGGTTATGAACTGACTGATGCAGACATCGAAGCTATCTATCAGATGGTTGGTGGTGAACAAGAGTACAACAACATGATCGAATGGGCTGGTGAAAACCTATCCAATATGGAAGTCCAAATGTTTGATCATGTCATGGATCTTGGTGACCCTTATGCTGTCTTCTTTGCAGTTCGGTCCTTAGGTAATAGTTATCTACAAGCTGTAGGATCAGATGGAGAACTCCTTACTGGTACTGCTGCTTCTAACCCTGTAGATTCATTCCGTAGTCAAGCTGAAGTTGTATCTGCAATGGAGGATCCTCGTTATGATCGAGACCCTGCATATCGACAGGATGTATTTGACAAACTAGATCGTTCAAACATTAGTTTCTAATCATGGGTAAGAAGAAAAAGTCCAAGTCTAAATCTAAGAGTATCTGGTCTAGGATTCGTTCTAATCCTAAAGCCTTTGGAGAAATCCTTGCAGGTTTTGGTGATATGTATTCTTTGTCTCAAGGTAAGGATCCTAATAAGGTCGTACCTAAAGGTCAGAAAGAAGCTGGTGCTGCAAAACCTCAGCAACAACCTCTTACTGATGCACTAAAAAATAACCAAAGGAAACCACATGGCTACAACTAAAACAGTTAAGAAAAAGAAAACGAGCGGTGGTTCATCTGGTGGCCTATCAGGCCTATCAGGTATGGGTGGTCTCGGACTACTTGGACTATTTGCTAATGCATTGAGTGGTGGTAATTCCGGTGAAACTACTGCTAAAAAGAAAGTAAAAATTACAAAGTAATTACTATGGCTAAGTCAGGATGTAAAGGAGGTAAAGGTGGCGGCAAAAAAAAAGGCTACTAAAACTAGACTAGATCCTTCTTGCTGGAAGGGTTACAAAAAACAAGGCACTAAAGTTAAAAGTGGAACACGAGTAAACAAGTGCGTTAAAAAATAAATTAGATGGGAGGCACCTCAGAGTCGGACCTCCTATCTCTTAGACAGCCGAGTCTTTAAAACGGTCTTACTTAATCGCAACAAAAACACATGCACTATTATTTAAATGACCGCTACTTTATCAAGACCACAACAACAGAATACTTGGGATGCCTTTTGTAAATGGGTAACCTCAACAGACAATAGGCTTTACGTAGGTTGGTTTGGGATCCTTATGATTCCTACTTTACTTGCAGCAACCATCAGCTTCATCATTGCATTTGTTGGAGCACCACCCGTTGACATCGACGGTATCCGTGAACCTGTCGCAGGCTCTTTACTCTATGGAAACAACATCATCAGTGGGGCCGTCGTCCCATCTTCCAACGCAATCGGATTGCATTTCTACCCAATTTGGGAAGCTGCTTCGCTTGACGAATGGCTCTACAACGGTGGCCCGTTCCAACTGGTCGTCTTCCACTTCCTCATTGGCATCTATGCTTACATGGGACGAGAGTGGGAACTTAGTTATCGATTAGGAATGAGGCCTTGGATTTGTGTCGCATATTCAGCACCAGTTGCCGCAGCGTCGGCAGTCTTTCTTGTCTATCCATTTGGACAAGGCTCGTTTAGCGATGCCATGCCTCTGGGTATTTCAGGAACCTTCAACTACATGTTGGTGTTCCAAGCTGAGCACAACATTCTTATGCACCCATTCCACATGCTTGGTGTTGCTGGAGTTTTCGGTGGCTCGCTATTCTCTGCTATGCATGGTTCGCTTGTTACGTCCTCACTTGTTC
>WLWF01001985.1_pt1 | contig 15553 bp, 27 predicted proteins | sample 6718331 | NCBI WGS metagenome assembly WLWF01 (sample SAMN12718692, study PRJNA515312) | sponge metagenome | isolation source: marine sponge | host: Mycale hentscheli | place: New Zealand: South Island, Marlborough, Capsize Point | collected 2003-05-01
AAGTATGGGTGTTTATCATCAGATGTATAGGTATATTTATTATAAAAACCTTTATGTCTTTTACTATTTAAATCTATATACCTTATGGTTGTTTCATCTTGCTCTATAACTTTCATGTTACAGCCTAGATTACTCCATACTCCTTGGTGCAATTCCCAATGCTCTCGTGGTGTCATATTATTTCCTTTCATTTATTATCTCCATAGCTTGTTCAATAGTTTGACCTTTGTTATGTATCTTCCAATTACCTTCTTCATTAGGCATAGTTTCTGTAACAAAATCTCCATCAGTATTGTGCCTAAAGATAGCCATGTATATTTCTTCTACTGCATCTACATATTCTTCTTGAGTGTACTTAGATATGTCTATCTCTTGCACAAGTATAGCAAACTGTTGTACATTTACTTGCTTAAATCTTTTACTCATCTCTAACCTCCCACCTCATTAGTTTTAATATTGCTTCTAATGTCTGCCATGCGTTTAGTCTTTCTTTCTTATCAAGTTTACTATTCTGTAACTCTTCTACTAAATCTTCTGCTTCGTCTAGCATCATCTCAAGTTTATGTTTTTGTTCTTGTCGTAGCTTCATTGTTTATCTCCATCTAGTATTACTTCTGCATCTGTTTCTATCCATACCTTTGCACCACAAGACAAAGGTTTATCTGGACTATACACAACCTTACTCTCACCTAGTATCTGCACCTCATGAGCATAGTCGTTACTCTTGTATGTCTTCACAGTAATCACAGGATTTCTTTCGTTGTTTTTGTGGTTAGCTTTTATTACATGTTGATTTATGTGTATATATTTTTTCATTTTAAATTACCCCTTCTTTTATTAGTAACAATAGGATTACTAAAAGTATTCCTATCATTACTAGTCCACTTACAATCTTCATACAGGTTCTACCTCATACTGTTCATAGTTAGGTATAATAACTGCGACACTACCATTAATGGTATCACTACCTGCATTACCAAATTTCTTTTTATTATACATCTGATATGCCATAGTTGCTTGTACGTTCACAGGTTTACCTGTAAGTTTACCTTCTTCATCTATCCACATCTCTACAGTTTTCTTTTTAATACCTTGATGCGTGTCAATCTCAATAACACCTTTAACTATTTCAATTCTATCTGCATTTATCTTAGGATAAATATCTTGAAACGTAGGTTTCTTTTTAAATATATCATCTAACATTTTGTCAGATGTAGCTTGTATTGTTATGACTCTTGTCGCCATGTCGTTCTCCTAATTTAATTAATTATAATATATATTCGTTAACACTACTATATATTATTATTAATTAGTATCTTTGATTAATAAAGTCTGCGTAGTCGTATGCTTCTTCTAGTGTCCAACCTAATCTGTCAGCTACCATCTGTATTTTAGACGCAACTTCTCCTTCATCAGGTAGTGCTTGATGTTCTCTGCTAATAGATACAACGTACTCATACTCATTAGCATAGTCTATCAGCAAATCTTTTAATGCTTTGTCTTCATCTGTTTTATTAAATTTTAAAGATGTTATATCTTTACTCATATGCAAGGCTCCTCTCTATCCATGTCTGATAAATCTTCTTGTTCATATCCATCATAGCTTAATGGCTCTTCATCATGCCAAAAGTCTGAGTTGTCTTCAGCAAATTTATTAGCTAAAGCTATGGCTTCTTCTTCTGTGTAGCCTTGCTCTATGTATTGGTCTACTACATCATTAAAGGCTTGCTCTTTTAATTCTTCGTTACCATTATGTGACATCTAACACCTCCTCTTGTATATATTCTATCTCATCATCTTGATAGGTACATCTATCAAGTTCAGCATAGTCAACAGTTATAGTTTCTAACTCTGAACCATCTGGGTCTGAAAAGTTCTCTGCTTTTTGCATAGCATCATGCTCAGCATCTTCCTGTGTATCTGCATCAATAACAAACTCTTCAACAATTATTTTTGTAACAAACACTCTCCAAGTTTTAGGATTATCTCTAAGAGCTTGTTTCTCTTCTTCATCTAAGTCTGGATATGTTGTTACTGTTTGTGTTACTTCTTTGTATGGCATAATATTTCCTTTCTAAAATAAATTATATATTAAAATAAAATAATAATCAATAGCTTTCTTATTATTTTTTTTAATATATGTAGATTGTGATAGTAGAGGTTGAGTGACAGACCATAGGTCTAGAGTTTTAAACTCCATTTGCTACCAATAATTGGATTGCAATGTATGAACATAGCATATCACAATCTATACCAAGTGAAACACTTGTCATAACCCTCTGCATTACACAGAGGGCTACAAGAAATGTTACTTCTTAAAAGCAATCCTAACTTCAGGCTGTTGCTCTAAGTTAATACCATAGGTAGCAAGTAACTTTGCTTTCCTCTGGTTCTCTGCTCTGATACTTCTTCTAGTACTATTAACAATAGTTCTAACAACCAGATTAAACATATCATGAACATCTTCGACATCACCTTGTAACTTAACCCACTCGCCACTCGTAGAGTTGACAGGTAAATTATTTTTCAATGTGTTTAGTACTGCTCTCTCTACAAAGTAGACTAATCCTTCTAGAGGAATAGCATCTACTAGAGATAGTTTCTCTGGTGAATACGATTGCATTTGTGCAATTCTGTTTTCAATGTTCTTGGTTACACCAATCTTATACCAACCATGACTTCTTTTTACAATGTAAATCATCTTGATGTGGTCAAGTGCATTGTTGTTAGGTGTTAAATCTGCATAGCCTTTGCTATCTTTTGTTTGTAGATTGTTTATTAGTTGTGATACTTTCATAAGTAACTCCTTGTAAAATTTAGAAATTGTTAAAAATTCTGTAACTTTAGTTAACCTGCAAAGTTACCAATCAGGTAGAGATTAAGCAGATGCTTGAAGAATTATCTTCTTCACTTCACCTTCTACTTCTTCTCTGGTAGATAAAGTTCCTTCAGCACTAGCATATGCTTCATTGAACTTAGACTTTCTTACTCTCACTAGGTGTGAAAGGTTATCAGCAATTATCTCAGCGAAATAATGTACTGAAGTTATGTTTGGTTTCGTCATTCGTAAACTCCTTATTAATTAATTATAAAATATTATTCGTAAAACTTATAATATTTTTTATTAATTAGTTATTAACAACAAAGCCTGACGTGTCATGTCTAGCTTTGCCCTTCGCAATTAGACCTACAACTACACCCTGTGGGTCATAAGGTCGTAAGTCTGTGTCATCACCATTAACTACTTTCATTCCCATGAAAGTCTTAGGTAGATGTTTCTTAAATACGACTGCCATTCTCATTCTATATTTTATAGAATTAAGAACAAACTTCTGGTAGTCTTTCACTCCAGAATAACTAAAAGTTAAGTCGTAATTCGATATTTTACCTAATCTTCGATTAGATATCTTCGTGTAATCATAGAATTGTATTCCATAAAATATGGAAAATACTTCAGGGAACACTACTTCCCAACGTATATCACTAGTGCCATTTAGTCGTACCATAGGTATCATAGCATCACGTTTAGCTTTACGTTGTAAAGTTTCTATATCTGCAATGAGCATACTTTTAAATTTATCTGGGTACTGTAAGTACATCAGAGTTTTTCTAAGTCTACCCATTTGAACTATGTTCATAGCACCACGACCTGCAGTAAATAAGCAAGGTGCTTTGCACTTAGCTATTTCTGACATAGGGCATAGGTTTACACCAGAACTATCTGCAGGTGATAGGTATAGTATACCTGTAAGCACACCTTTCTTAAGACCCTTAGAGGTCTTGTAGTCCTTTGAGAACCCTAAGAGTTTCTTAGGGAACTCATTAAACATTTTCGTATATCTATCATTCGTAAGAATATCATTACGAATATTGATAGGTAGTTTTGATAAATCAAAAAGCATAATCACTCCTGTTGTTAATTATTAATGTGGGTCAACTCTAAAATTCTTTAACCACTGACTAAAGTCAGAAACCTTTTCTAACTCAAACTTTTTACTTTGTAAAGCATTGTTCGAACTTTCCCATAAATCTTTGTATTCACCTTCCAAGTCCCAACCTATCTCGCCTAATTCTTCAGCCATAGTACAGAATTCTTCGTTTAATTCTTCTAATCTTAATTGAATCTTCTCTACCCTTTCGTCTATGTCATCAGGTAATTTGGATTCAAATTTTATTTCTCTAGTCATAACGACCTCCTTTATTTATGTTATAAATAGCCCTTAGTAGAAAGCAGTCCCCTTGGCTTTCAGGTCAAGTAGTATGTTTATTCCTATCGTCATAGGACATACATGACACCTTGTGTTCCTTAGGTAATATGCTACATTGGGATTGTTAATATTCTTCACAATCTATCACATACTAAAAGTATGCTAGTTTAGACTTTCGTCTTGTAAATCACATATTACTTTACCAGAAAGTATGCTAGTGTCCTCACTCCTGCTTTCTACTAAAGGCTATTTAATTAATTATTATTATATTCATTAATATTCATATAATAATTATTAATTAGTTTGCATCTTTTAAATAATCACTTGCCTCATTTTCTTCATAACCTAATTCCATTAGGTCACTCATTGCATCTTCAAAGGCATAGCCTTTTCTATATGCATGTTTAACTGCCTCACTTATCTTTGATAAGTTGTGATAATCTATAAACATAATTATTCTCCTATTAAGTCAAGATAAACTTGACCTTTAAAATTTTCAGTATTATTATTCTCATCTTCTAGCACAATTTTACCTATGTTTTCACTGCCAAAATTATGATGCTTACTATTTATTTGAACAATGTATTCTCTTTCAGCATCAGAATATTTACTTAATATATTTATTAATTCTTTTATAGTCATAGTTTAATCCTTTGTTATATTGTTATTAGTTGTAACTAATGTATGCTTTTCTTCATCACATACTGAATCCCACTCCTCTGGAGTGATACCTGTCATAATAAATTCCCTATCATCAATAGATACTTCTGATAAAGCATCTTGAATAAGGTCGCCACCTTCCCAATCAGAAAGACCATCTAAGGTTACACCTTTAACCCATTTACTTCTGGTAATACCAGAAATAATTGAAGTTTTAATAAACTTAATAGCCTCAACTCCATCATGTTCATTGAACATAACTTTTAAATTTCCTAATTTAATATTTCCAACACTACCACAGTTTACTGTTTCAATATTCCAATTTCTCATATCATCTCCTAAAGTTATTTAATTAATTATAATATATATTCATAAGTTCCTTATGTATATTATAATTAATTATTATTCTAAACCCTGCATAACAAACGAATAGCCAAAGGCTAACGAGAACGCAGGAACACATACAAACCAAGCAAAAGTACCTATTGCATAGGTAATATGCTGTTGCCATTCCCAATCAGTAATGAACATTAATGTTCCAACAAAAGCTGACAGGAAAACAATAATCAAACATAGTACTCTTAGTACTAAATATCCATTACCTTTAGGATTTCCAATCCTCTTTAGTTCTCTTTGATGCTTTCGCATAAGTTTAGCTTGTTGTAGTTCATTCCTAAGAATGATTTGCATATCTTTTGTTTTACTATCGTAAATCATAATCATCTCCCTCAATAAATACTTCCCAAGTATCACCATCAGCAAATACCATAGGTATTGTTTCACCTGTGTCTAAGTCTTTCTCATAGAAAGATTCTGAATGATTATCAAACTCTGTTTGATTCATAACCACTACATAATCACTATCTGAGTTAGACTTGAAATAGTTTTCAAGTTGGTTACAAGATACATAATTCATTATGCAATCTCCACTTCTATGGCAAAGCCAACATCTGTATCACTCATCATAGGTGTTACAGTTACCTCACCAGAAACAGTAGTTTCTTCCATGTAGTAACACAATCCATTTCTATCGAATTGCTCTTGAGTCATATTTACTTTGTAAATAGTATCGTCATAATCAGTATAAATGTATTTCATTTATTGCTCCATTGGTTGTTAAAATGATGAATATATTAAATATAATTAAATATAATATATATTCATAACTACGTTATGTATATTATATTTAATTAATAATAACAAATACTTACGAAGTTGAAGAGTTCTTGTTAGTCTTGTGTCATTCCATATTCTATGGAACATGTAAGACGATTAAGACAAGGCTCATCATCAAAAATTCCATAAAATATTGAACCAAAACTCCAAAATTCTATAAAGTATTTAATTATTAATTGCTTTCATAGAAAGCTAAGTAATTAATAATAAATACAAGCTAACATTTCTCCAAAAATTCCTCGCATAATGCGTCACATATGCACCCCCACCCCCAAACGCACACGCACATGCATATATATATAACAGTAGTGACATATATGCACCAAAATCTAAGGACTTTTCATCTAAATATAAAATAATAGTTGACACGAGTGGGGGAGTAGTGTATAATTATATATAATATATAAAGATATAGAAAACATTTAGTACTTTTGTTTTTCTTTTATTGTTTTCTTATAAGAAATATAAACACATACAATAGGATATTAGTATATTGGATACTATAGAAACTATAGAGACTCTTAAACCCTTCATTGATTTAAATAGTTTATTAAGCACGAAGGTTCAACAACAATCTAAAACAGATTTTATTACTTTTGTTAGACAAATGGCTCCATCTATTGTCTCAGACTTTAAGATGGGAAGACATATAGAAGTAATATCAGAAAAACTACAACAATTAGAAACAGGTGAGATAAAAAGACTAATGGTTTTCTTACCACCACGTTCTTCTAAAAGTGTTATTTGTTCTAAATTGTTTCCTGCCTGGTATATAGGTCGTAATCCAGAACATGAAGTCCTTACTGTTTCCCATAGTGACCAATTATCTAGTGATTTTGGTAGAAGTGTTAGAGATATTGTTAATGATGAACGATTTACAAACATATTCAAAGGTGTTTCCCTAAGAAGTGACGTTAGAGCTGCAGGTAAATGGAAGACAAACCTAGGTGGCATGTATTATGCTGCAGGTGTTAGGTCACAAATTGCAGGTCGTGGAGCTCACATAGCTATATTAGATGATGTGATGTCTGAAGAGGACTCATATTCTGAAGCAGGTCGTAGATATGTTAAAGAATGGTACCCTGCAGGTCTAAGAACTCGTATAATGCCTAATGGTTCTATATTAATAATTAATACAAGGTATCACTATGATGATTTGTGTGGATGGTTATTGAAACAACAAGATGAACACAGCATTGCACCTTGGGAAGTTGTAAGAATACCTGCTTGGTTAGACGAGGAGTCTGCTGAGTTACTAGATTTACCAGTAGGCACAAGTTACTTTCCAGAATGGAAGCCTGATAAAATACTACAAGTAGATGAAGCAGAGATTAAAGCTTCAAATGGTGCACGATATTGGAACGCATTATATATGCAGGACCCAACTCCTGATGAAGGTGGTATCATTAAAAAGAAATGGATACAATGGTGGGACCAAGATGAACCACCACCTTGTGATTTTATAATACAAACATATGATACTGCATTTTCTACTAGAACAACAGCAGACTTTAGTGTTATACAAACATGGGGTATCTTTTCTTATATGGATACAGATGAAAAAGGAATTGAATCTTGGAAAAACAATTTAATATTATTAGGAAACATAAAAGGTAGATTTGAATATCCAGAACTAAGACGTATATCACAACAACTGTATGATGAATACAGACCTGATGTTTGTATGATAGAAAAGAAAGCATCTGGTCAATCATTAATACAAGATATGCGTAGAGCAGGTTTACCTGTTATGGAATATTTACCAGATAGAGATAAGATAGCTAGAGTATATGCAGCTTCACCTTTAATTGAATCAGGTCAAGTATGGATACCAAATAATAAAAAATGGTCAGAAGATTTATTAGAAGAAATGTTACGTTTTCCAAATGCAGCTCATGATGACCAAGTTGATGCAATGACAATGGCAATACACTATATGAAAGAGTCATGGCACCTTGAGCATCCTGAAGACCCAGAGTGGGAAGATGAGCCTAGAAAAAAAAGAGTTGCATACTGGAGAACTTAGTGTTATAATAAAAGAATTAACAGGGGATAATTAATGGCAACAGAAAGAAATCCATTTGATAAGATAGAAGAAACAATATCAAATGTAATAGAACTTCCAGAACAACTAGAAAAAATAACAGACTCACCAAGTATAGAACCAGACGAAGATGGGGGAGTTACTGTAGACTTTACTCAGACCTCTATAGAGATGAATCCTGAAAGTGAAACAGAACAATGGTATGGTAACATTGCTGATACCTTAGATGATGAGTCGTTAACACAAATTGCAGAAGATACAATAAATAATTATACAGCAGACAAAGATTCCAGAGCTGAATGGGAATCAATGTTTGAAAGAGGATTTGATTTATTAGGATTAAAGATAGAAGATGCAAGTGAACCTTTTGAAGGTGCATGTACTGCTGTCCATCCTATGTTAATAGAATCAGCAGTTAAGTTTCAATCAAAAGCTATACAGGAAATGTTTCCAAGTAGTGGTCCTGTTAAAACACAGATATTAGGTAAGTCAACTCCTGAAAGAGAACTACAATCTAATAGAGTTAAAAACTTTATGAACTATCAAGTAACAGAGCAGATGCCTGAATACTTTGATGAGTTTGAAAGAATGTTATTCCATCTACCACTTATAGGTTCAGCATTTAAAAAAGTTTATTATGATGCTAACTTAAAAAGACCAGTATCTGAATTTGTTCCTATAGACCAATTTTATGTTTCATACTATGCTTCTAACTTACGTAAAGCAGATAGATACACACATGTTATTTATAGAAGTCCTGTAGACTTAGCTAGAGATATGCGTTCAGGTATCTATGATGATGTAGAGTTACCTGAAGCTACTAATCCTAATCCTACATCTTTCTCAGAAAAGATGGATACAATATTAGGATTATCTCCTACAGAAAGTAGTGACCCACAATATACATTATTAGAACAACATTGTTATCTTGAGATAGAGGAAGACTATGCTCTTCCCTACATTGTTACTGTGGAAGAGCAATCTAGAATAGTTTTAAGTATTAGAAGAAACTATAAGAAAGATGATAAACAACAACAAAAGATTTCCCATTTTGTCCACTACAGATTTGTTCCTGGATTTGGATTTTATGGGTTTGGCTTGATGCACTTCTTAGGCAATCTTACTATGACTGCAACAGCAGCTATGAGAAGCCTAGTAGACGCAGGTCAATTTGCAAACTTACCAGGAGGATTCAAAGCAAAAGGTGTACGACTTGTTGGCGATAATGAACCAATAAGTCCTGGTGAATTTAAAGAGATAGAAGCAACTGGAGTAGACTTGAACAAGGCAATTATCCCTCTCCCCTATAAAGAGCCTTCCTCTACTCTATTTCAGATGTTAAGTTTCATAACAGCAACAGGTCAGAAGTTTGCTGATAGCACAGAACAAATTGTTTCTGATGCATCATCTTATGGACCTGTTGGTACTACTATGGCTTTATTAGAAGCTTCAAGTAAATTCTTTTCAGCTATACACAAGAGATTACACAAATCCCAAAGGGAAGAGTTTAAAATTCTTGCACGTATAGATTATGAGTATTTACCTATGGAGTATCCATATGAAGTTCCTTATGCTGAACAAAGTGTATTTAAACAGGACTTTGATGGAAGGGTTGATGTTATCCCTGTCAGCGACCCTAACATTCCTTCTAATGCACACAGAATGATGATTAGCCAAATGGCTCTCCAAATGGCACAGCAATCACCTCCTGGTATGTTTAATATAGAAGCATTAAATAGAACAATATTAACTGCTGCTAACTTACCTAATATAGAAGAGATACTTCCACCTAAACAAGAACCACAACAGATGGACCCAGTATCAGATATTATGGCAGCAACAAAAGGTATTCCAATAAAAGCATTTGAAGGTCAGAACCATGATGCTCACATACAAACAAAGATGTCTTATTTACAAGACCCAGAGAATGGTGCTAATCCTATTATGGCTAGAATAAAACCAATACTAGAAGCTAATATACAAGAACATTCTGTTATGAAATATCAAGAACAAGTTAATGGTATTACTAGAATGGGATTAGAACAATTACCACCAGAGCAAGCACAACAACCTAATATAGGAGAAATGGCTATGGCAGAAGCTGCTAAACAAGTATTAAATGCTAATCAAGCTTTAGGTCAAGCTCAATCACCTGAACAACAATTAGTTGCATTAAAACAAGCTGAAGTAGGATTAAAAGAAAAAGAATTAAAAATGGAAGAAGCTAAACTAAATGTTGAGTCTACATTAGATGCTCAAAAGCTACAACTAGAAGAAGCTAAGTTAATGAAAGATGCAGGAGTTGCAGGTCAAACAGCTATAATGAAAAAAGAAAAAAGTGACCTTGATAGACAAAGTAAAGAAACAATGAAGCTATTAGATTTAATTGCTAAATCAGAAATAGCAGAACAAAAGTCACAACTAGATTTAGAAAAAATAAGAACACAAGCTTTAGAAAAAGTAGCTCAAATGGAAACATTAGATGAAACACAAAGAAGTATGAAACTATTAGATGTAATGTCTAAAGCTGTACTTCAAGATGCAAAGAACAACTAGGGATATTTTTTGCCTATAGACTGCCCTAGCAGACAAGCCAAGACTATAGGTTAATTTTATTTAAGGAGAATAAATTATGGCAAACACAACTTTTAATGGACCAGTCAGAGCTGAGAATGGCTTTATTGGTGTTACAAAAGATTCAGATACAGGAGCAATAACAGAAAATATTACTTTTGGTAATAAAGGTGAAGTTGCTACACCAGTAGTATTAGCAGATGGTAATATTACTATTGTAAATACAACTCATGGTGGTAGAGTAAATATTGTTCCAGATGGTGGACAAGATAATACTTATACACTTCCTGCACCAGAAGCAGGTGTAGCTTACAGATTTGTTTATGGTGGAGTTGCTGCTGATGCAACTGATGCAATATTTATAACACCAGGTAATACAAATTTCTATAAAGGTAATATTACACATTTAGATACAAATGCTGATAATGTTGTTGTATATCCTAATGGAAGTTCAAATAGTAGTTTACAATTAAATGTACCTGGAGCTTTTGAAGTAACTTTCTTAGGTTTAGATAGTACAAACTACCAAGTATTTGGTAATGTAACAGGAGCAACTGCCCCTGCTTTTGCAGACCAGTAATAATTAATTAAGGAGTAATATATGTGGAAACAACCAATTATAAAAGAAATTAGTGTAGGCTTAGAAATTAATTGCTATGCGTGTGCTGAACTATAATGGAAGTATCTAATGAAGCTCTTCGTAAATATGACGAGGAGCTTAACTTATTAAGAATTAATTTAGCAAATGGACAAGCAGATAACTTTGCTAATTATAAACAACTCGTAGGTCGTATACAAGGAATTGAATGGTCTATTGAGGTTATCAAAACTATAACAAAAAAAATGTATGAAGGAGAAGAAGAATAATGCAACAAGTAAGTTTAGCAAAATCTATTAAGAATGATATGTGGATTTCTGAGGAAGATAAAGCTAATCCAGATGTTTTACCAGAACTACCAGGTTATCATGTTCTGATAAGACCTGTATCTATAAAAGAAAAAACTAAAGGTGGTATTTTATTACCTAACTCAACTAAAGAAGATATGGCTTATCTTACAACAGTAGGAGAAGTTGTAGCTTTAGGAGACTTAGCTTATAATGATAAAGATAAATTTCCTAAAGGACCTTGGTGTAGTGTAGGAGATTTTGTCTGTTATGGCAAACATGCAGGTCAAAAGATAAAATATAAAAGTTTAAAGTATATATTATTATTTGATGACCAAGTAATAATGAAAGTAGAAAGTCCTAAAACTTTAGACCCTACCTTTAATTTATCTAAACATAGTGTATAATATATTTGTATACTTTGTATAAATATAGTATAATATAAATATAAACGTTAAAACGATTGTTTCGTAAACAACGAAAAGGAATAAAAAATGCAAGAAGAATCTTGGAATGAAGTAAAGACTGAAAAGGAAGAAGCTCCTAAAGTAGAGTTTGAAGTAGAAGAAGAGGTTAAAAAAGAAGAACCTGTAATAGAAGCTAAAGAAGAAAAAGAAGAACCTAAAAAAGAAGCTCCTAAAGAATTAGATGGTATAGATACTAAAGGTGCTCAAAAAAGAATTAGACAACTAGTTAAACAAAGAAAAGATAAAGAAGATGAAGTTGCTAGATTAATAAGACAAAATGAAGAACTAGTTAATAGAGTAAAAAAACAAGAGCAAGATTTTTATAAAGTAGGAAAATTAAATTTAAGTGCTAATGAAAAACAAATAAGCGATAAACTTAAATTAGCTAGAACAGCTTATGCAACAGCTCACGAAGAAGGAGACTCTAATAAATTATTAGTAGCTCAAGAAGCTTTAAATGAAGCACAAGTTGATTTAAAAAACATACAAGCAACTAAAGAAAATTTTAAAGAACCAGAGGTAACACAACAATCAGTACAACAACCTCAAACACAACCTCAACCACAACCTGACCCTAGAGCAGAAGAGTGGGCAGCAAACAATGAATGGTTTGGTAAAGATAGAGTAATGACAGCAGGTGCATTAGCTATAGATACAGATTTAAAGGAGGAAGGATATGATTCTACAAGCCCTGAGTTCTATGAAGAAATTAATAAAAGATTACAAGAAACATTTCCTAATAAATTTAAAGTTAATGAAAAGGAAACTAAAGAAGTTCGTAAGCAGGAAACGTCAGAAACTGCTCAAGTAGTAGCAGGAGGTACACGTAGCACTCCTAGTTCTAATAAGAAAGTTAAACTTTCAAAAGAAGATGTAAGATTAGCTAACAAATGGAATATACCCCTTGAACAATATGCTCAAGAAAAACTAAAAGCAACAAGTGCTGATGGTGAGTATACAACAATAAATATGCAACGTGGAGGTAAATAATGACAACACGAATCAATACACGTAGTTCACAACTTAGAGAAAATAATACTAACGAAGAAATGACTTATCAGTTTGAAGAACAAGATAATTTATACATACCAGATGCAGTAAGAAATCGTTTCAATAGCGAAGGAATGACTCTTGGATGGTTAAGAATAACTCTTAAAGGTCAAGATGATTTTAAATATATTGGTAAAAAAATGCAAGAAGGTTGGCAATTTGTTGATATTAAAGAAGTACCTGAATTAGAACAAACATCACTCGTGAAGATGGATGGAAGATACTCTGGAGCAGTCACTCGTGGCGACATTGCGTTAGGTAAAATACCTACCAAGTTATTCCAAAGTAGAAGTGAGTTTTACAGAAATAAATCTGACCAATTAATGGATGCAGTTAATAGCCAATTAATGAGAGGAAATAATTCTAGTATGCCCATTTCTAATTCAAGTAAATCAACAGTAACAAAAGGTAGACAACCTACTTTTCAGAAGTAAATCTTTTGTTGCTTTTAATAACAATCAAAGGAGATTAGAACATGGCAGCAAATAATGCCCCAAGAGGATTAGTCCTCGCTAAGAAAAATGGTGAAGCTTCTAATTCTACTGGTATACGAACTATTGATTTAAATCCTGCAAGCCCTAAAGTGGCTTCAGCATTAATACCTTCAGATATTTTTACTGGAGACCCTGTAATAATTGAAGCTTTAGGTACAATTAAACCTTGTACTAATGATGTAACACTTAAATGTTCAGGTGTCTTTCAAGGATGTAGTTTTGTAAATGCTAGTGGAGAACAGAAGTTCGCTAGAAGTATTACTGGTGGAGTTACAGCAACTGATGTAAAAATTCAAATTGCAAGTGACCCTGCTCAAACTTATTTTATACAATCAAATATAGGAGTTACAACTTCTGCAAATCCAATAGGTGTTGGTGTTTATAATGCCCCTTGGGTAGTAGGCACAGGTAGTCATAAAACTGGACAAAGTGCTTATGTAATAGATGGTGATGGTAACACTCAAGCAGCAAGTCATTTAAGAGTGATACGTAGAGCACCTTGGGATACAGGTACTAGCACATCAGCAGGTATAACAGATGCATACCCTTGGTATGAAGTAAGAATAAATACACATTTTGATAATTTTCAATCTGCTTCAATTTCAACAGCATAATTTAAAAGGAGAATAAAATATGGCTATAAATAGAGCTGCGATAAGCAAAGAACTCCTTCCTGGATTAAATGCAGTATTTGGGATTGAGTATGGAGAAGTTAATAATGAGCATGAACCACTATATGAAGTAGAAAATTCAGATAGGTCTTTTGAAGAGGAAGTCCTCTTTACAGGATTTGGTACTGCTCCAACTAAAAATGAAGGAGCTGCTGTTGTTTATGATGACGCAGGTGAGAGTTATACATCTCGATATACAAACGAGACTATAGCTTTAGCATTTGCGATTACTGAAGAAGCAATGGAAGATAACCTTTATGATACTTTTGCAAAATTAAGAGCAAAAGGATTAGCAAGAGCTATGGCTAATACTAAGCAAGTAAAGGCTGCAGAATTATACAACCAAGGTTTTGCTACAGCACAAGGAGATGGAGTAAGTTTATTTAATACTGCACATCCAACTGTTGGAGATGGCAATCAGAGTAATACAAGTACAGCAGCAGCAATTGCTGAAGGTACTTTAGAATCTGCTGTCATAGCAATACAAAAGTTTAAAGATGACAGAGGTATCTTAATTGGTTCTTCTGCTGTATCTATACACGTACCAGTAGACTTAATGTTTACTACTGATGTATTATTAAATACACCAGGTATTGTGGGTAGTGCAGACAATGACTTAAACTCTGTAAAGAACTTAGGAGTTTTCCCAAGTGGATACTTTACTAATAGAAGATTTACAGATGCTAATGCATGGTTTATAAAAACTGATGTTCCTAATGGTTCAAAGATGTTCAATAGAACACCTTTACAAACTAAGATGGAGCCTGACTTTGATACTGGCAACTTACGATTCAAGGCAAGAGAAAGATATTCTTTTGGTGTGTCTGATTGGAGAAGTTGGTTTGGTAATCAAGGTGCTTAACCATTAATAACTAGGGAGGGTATTAATTTACCCTTCCTAATAATAAGGATTAAATATGGCTAATAATATAACATCAAAGTTTTTTACTGGAGCAACTAATGGAGTTATTGTTACAACAACAGATGTTACTAGAGTTGTTGCTATACATGCAACTGCAGTAACTGCTACAGGTACTTTTGCTTTATCAGAAGGTGGAGTAAATAAAATACAGTTTCAAGTTCCTGCTAGTGGTCAAGCAGATATTTATATAGGTGACCAAGGAGTAAAATTTAGTGGTAATGTAAGTGTATCATTACCTTCTGATGGAAGTTCATGTACATTATTTGTAGGATAAAATAGTGCCAAGTTATTCATTTCTTAAAACTGATATAATAAATACAATAGAAAATGATTCAACAGAGTTTGAGAATCAAATACCTTTTCTAATAGAAAAAGCTGAAGGTAGATTAATTAAAGAACTGG
>WLWF01001987.1_pt1 | contig 15534 bp, 16 predicted proteins | sample 6718331 | NCBI WGS metagenome assembly WLWF01 (sample SAMN12718692, study PRJNA515312) | sponge metagenome | isolation source: marine sponge | host: Mycale hentscheli | place: New Zealand: South Island, Marlborough, Capsize Point | collected 2003-05-01
ATAAAATGACATCAGAATATAAAAGGGATTGGGCTAAGAATAATCCTATGAAAGTAAAAATATCTTCTTGGAAACAGAAACTTAAATTAAAATCTAAAACGGGGGAAAAATTAACCAATGATGAATGGAAAGATCTCTATGAAAAATGGATGTCCTGTGAAACGTGTGAGTGTTGTGGAAAAGTATTTGACCCACCGAAAAAAGCGTTCAATGATAAACAATTAGACCATTGTCATGCAACAGGTATTTTTAGAAATATCCTTTGTAATAAATGTAATAAAATTAGAGCATATATAGACAATGATTATCAGACTATTATGAAACTTATGACGATGTAAATAAATTTGATTGTTAAATAAATTTGATTATTTTGTAAAATAAATTTGATTGTAAAGTAAAGGAAATAGCATATTTAATAAGAGGTATGGATTTACTATTGGGACAACTTGATTTTGAATGGTCGCCAACCGGAAAATATGTTATGGTGAATGGTTCTTATAAAATTAGGGAAAATGAAACACTTGAAATAAATACCGATAAAGGAATAAAAACTTATTCTTATAATGAACTTGTTGAATATATTCGTTTCTGGGTAAAATAAATTTGATTGTTAAAAAAATTTGATTATTTTGTAAAATAAATTTGATTGTAAAGTAAAGGAAATAGTAATAGTTGAATAAAGATGTCCGCAATCCAAGATCTACAGAACCTCGCTGGAAAGATTGAAGAACTGAAAGATAAATTAAGCGACGAAGAATATAAAGATCTTCTCGAACTTTCACACAAGTATTATGATAAAGAAAAACAGAAGGAAGAAGCAAGGAAACCAAGGAAGTTTGTTGAAGTTATTAAAATTACCCCAGTCTGTCATTATGCTACATCTGGTAATTGTGATTGGGACGATGATAGTGTCGGTGAATTTACAAGGATGGATAATTTCATTAATGATGGATGCGAAGATTTCAGGGTTTCCTGTCGGTTAAGTCTAAAACAGGAAAGAACACTAAAAGAGGTTAAGGAAGGGTTTCAATCTGATATAGATCACGATATACAGATGACAGAAACTACTTATCTACAACTGAAAGAAAAAAAACATCTTATATTTCACGATAGCACATTAATTTATGTCTCTACAAGGATCGCACATTAAACGAGGCTCATAAAGCCTCTTTCATCTACACGAACATCGGGAACACCTTCATCTACCGCATCCGCTTCATCTTCACTATAATCTATATCTTCCTCGTGCATAGCAACTTCTATATGATCCATTACAATTCGCTGAATAATTAAAGCCCACTCTGGTTTATCTTTTTCTTCTAAGTATTTACCGATATTTATCAGATCTTCTATATCCATTTAAATTAATTGATATTTTTTTGTTTAAGTGAAATCTTAAAATATGAAATTTAGTAATTTATCTATCTAATAGATTTTTTAAGATTTTAATAAAATAAACATATTACAATATAATTATTCTTGAAACTTATTTTTGTCTTTTTCTTAATTTTTCCCTCTAATTGATTAAATTCATCTTTCAAAAAACAGGTAGTCATTTTGTTTTTTTGGTAATTATAAGAACATTTTTATATTTTCAAATAAATCCTATAAGAATTTTATTTCTTATGCAACTTTTACAAATTTTCAAAATTGTCATACAATTACCTGTTTTTTGAATTCACTACCTGTTTTTATTCAAATAAATCTTTCGCCTTATACTTTACATTTTGAAATTCTAATTCTGGTTCTTCTACCTCTTGTGCTATTAATTGATCTGATTTTTTTTTACTTCTTAAAAGATCTCCAACAACATCAAGATTCGCATTAACCTGTTGATCTATCCTGAAAATAACTGCTGAATTTAAATCACATCGTGCGAACTCCCCATTCGGTTCGTGAATAGAGCATTTAATCCTTGTGATTACTCTATCAATTGTATTTGTAAATTCTATCTGTCCCTGAAATCCATTAAGGAAGTCCCCGTAAGGATTCGCCTTATTTGTAATTGCTACAATCGGCATAGTGACGCCACTTGTAAGACCTCCTAAAACTTGATTCGGTTCAGAAATAATATCACTTCTAATTGTATAATATGGTCTTAATGTTTTTGTAGGAAGTCTTTCAGCAGTTATATTAACAGATTGAACTGGTGAATTAGTAATTGCTGGGGTGATATATCTACCTTGGCCCGCCAGAGTGAAATCTGTTCCCCCTGGTTGCACGGCAACAGGGAGAACGGGAGTATATTGTGTTGCGGCGACTGTATTTTGTTGAAATCCTTTTACATCTGCTTCACCGATATTGGCGTTCGTTGTAAGAATATTTACATTATTTAAATCCGCATTAGCTCCGTGTGCTTTTAATCTTACTTGTCTTGATGATTGTGTATTAGGATTATGAAATTGATCGTATCTGTATCCCATAATTCCAACAAGACTTTCATCCCATAAATTTTCAGGAACAATCCAATCTTCTATGAAAAGACCACTCTGGGCGTCCATAATAGACCAAGGTTCTATTCCTACATTATGGGAAATGAAAGAATTAAGTTCCCCAGTTGCATAACTGGCAGAAAAATTATCAGTATAGGGAGCAAAATCAGGACTATAATTCCAGAGAAGCATTCTTTTATTTATTTTGTAGCAAGGATCACCAGCATTAGGATCTGCTGGAATAGTGACAGTATCATTAAGTCCAGCGTCTTTCGCATTTCCAACCACTTCTGCTGTGTGTAAATTTCTTAATTGAAATCTCTGTTGATCCTGATCATAAACAATCTGGGGAGTATCAGCACCAAGATACATTCCCCATTGATAAGGATCTAAATAATATACCTGCCCCTCCGTTGCTTGACTGAAACGATATTGTTTAGTTTCGTTTATGATTGACCCTGTATGAAAAGTATCACCCCTTTCATTCATATTTCCATTATATAAAACAATTGCCGAAGTTCCATATGCGGTGAAGTGCCAGTCAAAACCAAATCTTCGCCCTCCTGCTCCCAAGACTTCCGTTGGTTCTCCAACTTCTGCCGATGCGTTCGTATGAAAGAAATGATCTGGAATTTTATTTCCTGTCCTTGTAAATTGGAAACCAATAACATATGATTCTATTCCTTGAACCATTCTTATTTTTCTTGCGAATCCATATGCTAAATCATCATAATCAGTTTCTAATCCCGAATAATAATAATTGAATCCTCTATCTGTATAACCAACATCGTTTTCAGTGAAATTTTCTGTCGCTGGATTATAATCTATAAACATTGGAAAAGAAGTCTGTGAAGAAGATACAGCAGAATTATATAAATCATAACCAAGTTCAGGACATTTATCATTCCTAACATTGCTTCCAAAGTTAAATTCTCTACCGCCGAAAGGAGTGATAATTGAACCATTATAACTATCAAATAAATTTAAGTGAAGAAATCTTGTTTCATCGACATTACAATCATTTCCTGACTGCGTATAATCAAATAATTCGGGATATGTTTTCTGGGCGTTAAAGAAGTCTCTGAACCTTAAAAGATTAGTTTTATTCCATTCTAAACCAGTGACAAATACTTTTTCACCCTTCGCCATAGGAAGAAATTGACTTGTTAATAATCCATTTCTTTCACCTGTTCCACCCTCAGTATAAGAAGTGCCAGTTGATAGAGAACCATTAACTTCTAAACCAGTTATATATAATTCAGGTCTTTTTAATCCAATATGTTTATAATTTGCTAATAAATTATAAGCCCGAGGAATGTCCCAAGTGCCGTTTGTTTTTTCCCATTCTTGAAAATTTTCATTCATAAAATTTGTAGCAGTCGCACAATTATAAACCTTATTACAGGGAGTTTCTGTTTTAAAAGTAAATTTTTCGTTTCTTGTAAAAGTTCCCGCAACAGAAGTCGTAGGATAAGCGAATGTTTCTATATCTGTTCTATCATTTAATTCTTGGGTTAATTGGTCCGCTAAATCTGATGGGGAATTATAACCTGGATTTGCTTTTACAGATATTAAATCTTTTACTTGGATATAATCACCCCACAGAGCAGGATCTCTAAAACCTTCACATTCATCAGCAGTGAAACTACTATTCAATGTTGTCGGTGGAAGAAATGTATCTTCTACACCTGAAGGAAATCTGAAATCAAAAATATTATGGCTATTAGTATTCGCCGTAGCATTCTCGGACATAGTTATCTGGGTATCACTATCAACAGATAGAATAGTAGCATAGGGACCTGGTGCGGGCGGGAAAACTGTTTCTGGGAAATTTGCTCTTAATTCCATTTGTTCCAGAAGATCTGCTGTTGTAGATCCGTGAGTGAATGTTATTATAGGACTTCCCGCCTTTGCTTGTCCTTCCAGACTAATTGTTTTTGTGGAGGGAACGTGATAAAAAGTTTCCTTTCTACTAAATAAAGTGAAACGACTTCCATCATTAATTCCGTCAATTCTATATCTTGTATGTGGTGTTCCTATACGATAGGGCCAATATTTAATATTGATATCTGAACTGCAACGATTCAGGGGAGGCGGTGGAAGAGCAGTTTGCCCTATATCACCATCAATAGGATTCACGTCTCTCGAATGATATTTGTTCCAATGATTTGCAGTTCCAGTAGTAATAAATCTTCTTGGTAGGTGAGAATAATATTCACCATTAGCACATTTATAAGGACTGACAACTAAATTTAAAGTATCATCCCTGATATCAATAGTCTTTTTAATATTTTTTGCTTTTTGGAGACCGAACTTTTGGGGGACTGCTTCATCCCTTAGAGTATTTGTGAATTCAGTTATTTCTACTTCAACAGAACCATTAAGATCTTGACCTTTAATTTGAATCTGTCCTGCCTCAGCACCGATCTCGGAGATATATGAACTATGGACGCTGATACGGTCGCCTGGTTTTAAATGAAGACCATCACCAACTCTGTTAGACCATTGTGAAGGATTTTGATTATTATTCGCAATACCTTCGTCTGATTGGGAACGGGGACATTCTATTAATGTTGTTCTGGATAATCCTTGGGACATTTTATAATAGAATGTTTATAAAAAATATAGGGTAGTAAAATTTAAATATTGGGTTTTAGGCGAAGGCCATAGAGAACATCCCATCCTTTAATGAAGCGACCTTCATCACCTGAAGCCAACAACGGAGAGTGGAAGAAGATCCCATAGTAGTTCGTGTGTCATATACTTCAATACCACGGGAATTGACTCTTTCACCCTTGTTAAGACGATACGCAGTGTAGAAGAATTTCTGGCGAAGGTCTGAATCAGCGGGGAAATCTTCGAATTCAATTGAACCAGGGGTAGTCGCCTGATTGGTGGCGAGCAGTCCCTCACCGCGATATAAATCACGGGAGATATACGGAACCCTGCCTTCACTCTGGAATACATTGTGATAATGACGTGCGTCATTTACAACATCAATAGGATACAGGAAATTATCATTGTATTTAATATTGTTCTTTACCTGACCCGTAGAAGTTGCCGATATCGCGGGACCCTCAGCAACATAATCATTTAATAGACCACCATTTTTGTTGCTCGTTGAAGGGGCAACCGCTACGAATATCTTATTAACTACACGACCAGCACCACCGACATTCTGGATAAGACCCGAAGAGAATTCAGTAGCGGAAACAGTCCGCTTAACGAACTGATAATCAACATAACCGAACTGCATATTAGCATTCGCCTGACGATATTGCTCCATCATTTCCTGTGGATAGAAAATGTGATCGGAAATCATCTGACAATCTGTTCGGGATAGAGAGCAATCACCTACTCCTTCAAGATCAGCACCACCAGTAGTAGATACACGGAGACTTGATTTATCAGTTTGACGTGGCGTGAAAGTTAAATGAATACTAACCTGCTCTGACATCATAAAGAGAGGAAGTTGGTTCGTTTTCAGGAATGGGAATAGATCCGCCAGTGCGATAGAATAAGTTGGTTTATTTGTTTCTTTCTGGTAATCGAAGATCACACGCGAAGGATTGGGAACAGCAGCAGCGGGAATTGGTTTATAATATTCCTTGTAAGCACCTTCCAGAGCAGGGGAAGTTCCATTATCTACCTGAATACTTTTTGCTTCTGTAATGCTTTCTGTATTAGAAGCACTATTGGATGCCGATGTGAAAGCAGCAGAACGTTCTTGGAGGGTTGGGGCAATAGACATAAAGCGACCCGACATAACACCTTCACGCTCCTTGATTGTATCAGGAGGAAGGAAAGTGGTTTCATAAGCAGCGAAGTGGGCGTAATCTTCAATTTCACAGACAGTCTTAGTTCCCACACGAAGGGCAGCACGTTGGATTAGCGAATGAACACCAACATTCGCGGGGAAGAATGTTCGGGCGGTGCTTTCACCTGCTACCTCCGAGGCACTGGTGTCTCCAAGGGTGGAAAAGGTTATGCGAGAATTGGAGTGAAGTATCCCCTTGTTATCTAAAACGAAACGTGCTTCACGCTCACTGAAAATGACTGGATCTAATATGTCAGTCTGCACATTTATGGCGGTATCAGTAGGGATACTTCCAATACGAACTAAATCGGGAATCTGCGAGGCTTGCGGTTGCGATGGGCTTTCCATTATTATACTTAATGAAAATAAAAAAATTTGATTGTCATTTTAAAATACGTTTTAGAAGATCATTATGCCGTTTAAAGATCCAGAAAAAAGAAAAGAATATCACAAGCAATGGCAGAAAAAAAATAGGGATAAATGTAATAAAAATAATAATAAATATTATAATTCTTTAACGAAGGAACAGAAAACGATAAAGGATTGGAGGCACGATAAAAAAATGAAATTAAGGGAAGGTGAAGATTGGGATAGTATCTATTTGTTTTATATCACCTGTGAAATCTGTGAGCGATGTGGAGTAAAACTAACAGAGGGGTCAGGGAAATTAACAAGTAGAAATTTAGATCACGATCATTCAACAGGATATATTAGAAATGTTGTTTGTTGGGATTGTAATATTAATAAAATTAAATAAATCACTTCATTATTTGTATAGATCCCCCACTTGATACGACCGTCTGTCTCGAATGCACAAATAAAAACACCGCATTAGGGTTGTCCGATATCAATTCTACGTCTAATTGCACACCGAAGGGAACTTGACCGAAGTCAAGACCTTGGTTGCTGATGGAATCGTAGGCCACACCGAGGCCATAAGCAGAGCCACCCTTCACAATAGTTTTAGCATCAGCAAAATTCGTTCCGTAACCAATAGAACGGAATGTTTCTGGACCGACGGAAGTGCGATTAATTTTAGCAAAGTTTTGCACCGCATTCATATAGTTTCTAACAATCTGCGAATCAGCATTTTCATTCACGAATCCAGCCTTTTCTTCTTTCTGTAAAGTATCAATATTATATTCTAAGGGGACCCTCTGTCCTGCACGGGTAAAAACTAACTGATTTACCTTCGCACGTGAAGCATCACTATTACTGAATCCAAGAGTAGCAAGACCATCTCTCGTCCAACTATTAATGTGCGAACTGGGAACAACATTCATAAATGCTCCAAGAACAGATTTTAGACCAAGATTGAAATTCAAGACAGCGTTGCGGGAGTTAATCGTATTGTAGTAAGAACTGATAGAATTGTATGTGAAAGTATTTGTCATCTGTGGTTGGAAATCATCACCAGGTCGCTGGACTTCACAGATCAGGCGAACATTAGAAAGTTCATAATAAGAATCAAGGAGAGCGGTATCTGTATTATTTCCAGAGAATAAAACGTTCTGGTCTGGACTTAATTGGATTTCTATAAGAAGTCCTCCAACACCCCAATCATTAGAAAGCGGAATAGGATCCTGTCCTAAAAATAGACCGCTGACAAGGGGGATACAGAAAGAGTTCGGTGAATCACCACCCGAGGCTGATGCTGCTTGGGTATTCGTAATGACGCCTAACTGCTGTGCCTTGTAGTTGGGGAAACGAAGGGAAGTTTCGTATGCGTGGCAGGCGAAGTCTCCCTGACTCTGCGTGACGCTGAGGTATGAAGACATAAATCTGTTGTGGTGGTTAATGGTTTCTATGGTCTGCGATGAACGCTGGGAAAAGATTGAAAGAGTATCAATAACAGAATGAACCCCAAGACGCTCATTCATACGGATATCATCTGTTTCAAGTGGGATAGTGGTATCATTCTTTTTAATTGTAATTTCACCCGTGAGGCGAACAGAACCAGGAACAATAAAACGATCCTGTGCTCCAATTAGGAGCTGGATGGTCGGTTGCCCGTTCTTGTAAGAAAGTTTTCCATCACTCGTGATGTTGCTCGGAACGATCTCTAAATGCTGATTAGACATATTTATACTTAATTATTATATTTTATTTCTATGTGAATTTTAAAAAAATAAAATATATTGTAAAATGGTTTCTGTTGTAATTAAGAAGAGCGATAAACCAGGGAAGAAATTAATGGCTGTTTTCACCAAGGATAATGGTCGCACGAAAACGACACATTTCGGGGCAGCAAATATGGATGATTACACATTAAAAAAAGATAAAGAACAAAGGAAAAGATATAGAAGCAGACATAAAAAAGATCTTTCTACTGGTGATTATACAAGAGCAGGTTTTTTATCGTGGTATATATTATGGGGAAATTCAACAAGTCGTAAAGAGAATATATCAGCGTATAAGAAGAGATTTAATTTAAGTTAATTTATTCTTCACACTTTTCTTCTTCTTCTTCTTCGCTTTCATCTACATAATTAAGGTCAAACTGATATCCATCTGTTTCCCATTCAATACCTTCAGAGTGCTTATCCAAGTTAATATCTTTTAGTGCGTCCTTGTATTCTTGCGTGACGATTTCATTCCAAGTATCAATATACTTATGACCCCAATCACGCTTGATAGTGAAACCATCCTCAACTTCTTCAAGATCCGCTGTAATACATTCAAACATATTCTTAATGATGTCTTTCCTCGCATTACCCTTCATTTCAAGTTGCTTTATTTCTTCTTGGAGTTTCTTGTTTTCTTCTTCCAGAGCATAAACCTTCTTTGTTTTTAGAAGGTCAATTTCGCACTTGGTAAGGTATGAAGTAGATTTTTCTACAAGTTTATCTTTTAGTTTCTTGTTTTCTTCACCCCACTCTTCAAACTTTTCATTCTTGTGCTTGATTTCTGCTTTCAGTTTCTTGTTTTCTTCTTCTAAGGCTTCCACTGAAGAACCGCTTTCAAAAGCAATATAATTTAGTTCGTGGTATTCAGAATGAAGTGTCTGGTTTTCTTCTTGAAGTTCCTTGTTCTTGATTTCCAGATCCTTAATGTGCTGGACGATGTCTTCCATTCCCGTAATCAGTTCAGTAGCGACCATTGTTCTTTTCTGTTCTGGTTTTCTTTACACTAACTTATTAAATATACTATTTCCTTGTTAGCAATAATCAAATTTTTTTGCTTTTACGATTTATCTGACTTGTTCTTGTTTATGTATTACTTTTCCTTGTATATAACAATCAAATTTTTTTGCTTGGGGTTATGACTTAAACATTTATTCCGTAGTTATATTGTAAATAAATATGCCTTATAAAGACCCAGTAAAGCGAAAGCAATTTTATAAAGAATATCGTGAAAGAAATAAAGAAAATAAAAGATTATATGATTTAGAATATTGTAAAAAGAACCCTAAACCACACCATATATCGTGTATTAATAAATGGAAATCGTATGGTATTCAATTAAACCCAAATGAAGATTGGTTGTCAATTTATTTATTTTATATAACCTGTGAAGAATGTGAAAATTGTGGGATAGAATTAACTGATGAAAAACAATTGACATCTACCCATCGTTGTTTAGATCACGATCATTCAACGGGATTTATTAGGAATGTATTATGTCATAAATGTAATCTTCTAAGAGATATTTCCTTCGACGAAATTGGAAATTTTAATTAATATGTTCCAGTGGATTATGCGCACGATTAGCTAAGAGACCATATTGGGCGAATGATTGGGGAGCAACCTGCGAAGGAGCCTGACCAGGTTTAACATTCTTTTCATCTACCGATTTTTCTTTTGCGTCCTGTTCCATTCCCGATACACCTGAATCAATAGCAGCGAAAATATTCACAGCAGCAGCAAGAGGTGCGAATGCTCCGCCAGTTAAAGCAGTAGCGACGTCCAACGCTCCACCAAGAAGAGTAGCAACATTCCCGATATCTTGTCCTAAATTCTGTTTCACAACATTTCCAGCAGCGTCCTTTGTATTGAATAAATTACCAGTATTAACGAAATTATCTATATCCTGATAAGCAGCAATACCAGTTCCAAGAAGACCAACTCCCTTCGCTCCAACTTTTGCGAAAGTTTCACCACCACCCTTCAATAATGCACCAGCGACAATTCCTTCTACACCACCAATATCTTTAGCAGCAACCGCTCCTTCACCGAATAATTTAGTTCCTTCGCCTGCTTGTTTAAATGCATTTCCCGCGACGCTTAATGCTTCACCAGCAGTTCCTCCTTGTTTAGCAACAAGAGCAGCACCATATCCCGCTTTTCCTACTGCTTTCCCAAGACCATACACCTGTTCTACTTTGGTGATATCGCTTTCTGCGTCAGATTTAAGATCAGAATCTTTTTTCTGTTGTTCTTGGTGATCTAATGTCTTAAATGCTAATGTCTGTGTCTTCCAACCATTAGTTCGCATTTCATTTATATCAGCAGCGTGCCTCCCCAATTGGTTTGATAGTGAAAATGCCTGAGCGTGCGATCCGTAATAATCCCCCATTATTTATATGAATATATATATATTATTTTATTCGGGACTATTTAAAATATATTATTTTATTCTGGACTATTTAAAATCTTTTGACCCTCAGCGATTACTTCCTCAAAGTTTCGCATTGCCTTCGGTGGATTACTCTGGAAATCGAGGTGAAGGAAGTCGTAGCGGTTTGGCGTTGCCTGAGCGTATATTTTTAAGAAATTATCTGCTCCCCCAAAATTATCACCGAACTCTTCGGCCATTTTACCTAATTCCTTCTGGTTGGGAAAAGGACTTCCTATAATTACATTCGTAGCATTCTGCCGAATAATTGGACTACACGCCCTAAAATTCTGGGAACTAACAATTAATAGTTTTATATTGAAGTGCCGATATCTGGAACATAAATGATTGATCTTCGCTTCCCTACGGATTGACCCGAGGCAATCGTCGAGAACTACACAGATTTCTGGTTGTTCTTCCTTATCATAGGATTTCTGTGTATTGACGATTCCTTCAATAATAGAATCATCATAATGGTCGTATGTGTCGAAGGCTTTACGAAGGAATCTGGATGTGATATCGTTGGATATGGTATTCGATATTATAGTTGTATTATCAAAACGATTCTGGCCGTCATAGAACTGATCATTTAATAGCATATTAGAAATTAATGTTGATTTCCCTGTGCGAACTGGAGAGATTAATAAACATAGTGCTCCTCCTCCGAAGCCGTCGATAGCAGGAAGGTTTGGATGAAGCGGAGGATTATTTGTTTTTATAGGGTCAGGATTTTTAACAGGTATAACTTTTGGTGGTTGTCCTTCCATTATGTATTTATAAATTTGATTTATTTTAATTTAGTTTTATTAATTTTAAAATGGAAGTTGTAGGATATCCTGATTATCTTATCTATAGTGATGGGAGAGTGTGGAGTAAGAAAAGACAAGGAAGTAATGGTAGGTTTTTAAAACATTGTGAAAGAGGGGGTTATTTATACGTTGGTCTTCACAATAAAAAGGAAGTAAAAAATAAATTAATTCATAGATTAATAGCAGAACATTTCATTCCTAATCCCGAAAATAAACCGACCGTGGATCACAAAAATAGAAATAGAAAAGATAATAGGATAGAAAATTTAAGGTGGGCGACGAATATAGAACAGAATGCTAATCAAGGATTACTAAAAAGAAATAAATCAGGGCATAAATATATCAGTTGGAATAAATCTTATAATGGTTGGAGGTTTTTAAAACAGGGAGCAGGTGTGGGAGCGGATAAATACTTCAAATCTAAAATAGATGCTATTCATTACAAGTTCTATTATTTACTGAAAATTAATCTTTTAAAGAAAACCAAGGTAATTAAATGAAACAATCGTCCCAAACCGAGGTCTTTAATGCTCTATTGACTTCTTTGAAGACCATTTCATCATGTTTTGCTTTCGCCTGTGCCTTCTTCTTTACTTCTTTCCTTTGTTTGCGGAGAACTTCTACTCTATTAACAGATTGTTCCACCGCTCTCTGAACTGCATCATCAAGATCTTTCTGGGAATATCCTTTTTCTATTACCTTTTCAGTTTCAACTATTTTAACTTGAGGAGCAGGGCGATCTTCTTCTTCAATGGGGGTTTCTAATTTCTTGCGAAGTTTCTTACGTTCCCTATCCCTAATGGCTTCAACAAGTTCTTTATCTTCTTTTTCTTTTTTAAGACGCTCTTGTTTTTCTTTCTTTTTTCTTTCCCTTGTTTCTTGTGCCTTAATTCTACCTTTAGCAAGTCTTTCAAGTTGTTCTGGTGTGGCAGGACCTCTTTTCTTCCTTGTGCCTTGACCTTGACTACCCCTACCTTTTTTAACAGGGATAGTTGGTTCAACTTCTTTTTCAAGGATAGTTTTTACCTTCGGTGCTGAAAAGATCTCTTCTTGAGGAATTTTAGGTCTGCGTTTAGGTTCAGGGATAACTTCTTCCCCTTGCTGCTCCGCTTGTTCTTCTTCTATTTCTTCCACTTCATAAGAACCTTGTTCTGCTTCTTCGATATCTAATTGCTCTTTTATCACGTCATCGGTGAGGGGCAGTGGTTCAGGTTCAGGTTCGGCAGGGGGCATTATAACATCCGGGAAGCAGTCCGTCATTTTATATTTATTTTATATATAAATATTATTATGACTAAATTTTAAAAAATAATGACTAATGAAATGACAATTCCCCGAATGGGGATTTATGAAAATCCAAAGGATTTTGACTATAATTTATTTACTACGGCGTATATGAAATACTATCTGTGTATCACCAGTTAAGGAATTTAATTCTCTTTCCTGTGAATCTACAATCTGGATTTGTAATTGATTCAATAACATCTGGGATGGGTTATGTAGTTTCACATAGGTCTTTTCACTTGCTTCAAAATGTAAAGCCCCGAATTGTCTTCCGTCGTTAGAAAACTGGGGCAACTGATATAAGATCTTAGAAAGACCTGACTGAGCCCCATTGAAAGACTTGTGTGTTAGATTGGGGATTCTAATGAAACTTGAAATAGAGGTCTTTTCTAAACTACCCGTAGAAATAAATTTAATTGTTAATGTATCGTCCCCTGATACATATCCATCTGTCGAATTGCTAATAATGAATGCTCTATCAACGAAACCAAGTCTTCCAGACATATTAGGGAACTCTTGGGACTTCAATAATGTATCATTACTAATTCCACTAATAAATTTATTCATAGTAAATAAATGGACGAAATCTACACCACTCGCACTATTTAGACCAGCATAAACATATGCCCCCACTACATCCTCGTGTTTTAACTTCTGATCGCTACTATCACATTGCTCTACTAATTGCTGAATAGAATTACTACATAGAGCAGGTTTCAATGAAACATAAGTTTCTGCTGAAAGACCGTAAAATGCTTCATTAGAAAAAGCATCATCACCCGATCTATAAAATCCATTTAACCCCGTTGTGAAAGTGGGATAAGAATAAGTATTAATTGTATTTGAACTTTCATATTTAGTGACCGTCATATATCCCGCTTGAATATTAAATTGGGGATACAAGGCATAGGAGGTAGAACCAATAGGATTGAAAGATCTTCCAGCAGCATTGGAGAACGTAGAAGCCACCACTTTATCAAATACATCCTTTCCATTCTGTTTAAAATATAATTCTATTTCATCACCTTTTCCCTTGAATTGAATTCCATCCCACGAAGCATTGAATTCAGCCTTCGTTAGTTTCGCACCCGTAGATCCTGTGAATCCATTTTCCCAATATTCCATTTCCTGCATTCTTGAAACTTCTACATCCGTATCCCATACTCTTTCCGCAATAGTAATTTCATCGTCTTCATCCAACATAAAAACATAATCATACATTTCATATGTTCCATTTATAGTGTCGCGACCCTGATAATCTAAAATGGTTGTATCATTATTTTCGCGTGGTGCTGTCTGGGTATCTAAATCCCTAATCCCTGGGCCTCTGATTTCATCACTGCTGATAGAATTATCATAACTTTCAATTTGAATCTGGGGTCTTGTTAATCCAACTGCGAAAGGAGCAGTAGCAGCAGTTTTAGTTTGCACTTTTAATTCACCATCATTTAAACCGAAAGGAGCACCTTTAAGAATACCAACAGCTTCAGTATTATTTAGTTTAGTTCCAGAAGCAGTAGTCCGTGAAAAGACACCAGTCCCAGGGGTATAACTGAAACCGCTTGAAGGTTTGACGATGTCGTTGTCCCACCAATCAGTAGGATTCTTCAAGTTGTATGTAGGTGTGGAACTTATTAATGCTGTGATATCAGTGTCGGCTTCACCTTTATCAACGCCAGAAATTTCCAATCCAAGTTCTTCACCAGAAGAACTCGTATGCATATCTACTAAATATCCCCCGAAAGTTCTTGGATCGTCGTATTGTCCGTTAAGAGTATCCTTGATATGTTTAGTATATCCCGATAAGGAATAAGTTCCTCGAGTTGGTTTAATAGTTCTTGAAAAGCAAGTAAGACTATCATAATCATTTATAGTTTCAGGGAGAGTCCCGAAATAATGACAGAAGAAATCATCTTCTTCAATGGTAATGTTTCCTGTCCTTTGAACTTTTACAGATTGAACGGCTATTTCACTATCAGCTTCTATTTCAATTGGAGAACGAAAGAAGTTCTTGAAATTGGAAGGTGTTTCGCTACCAGGGAGCGTATTTTCGTCAATGCGACTTGTAGCAACTATGAGCGACATATTTATAATTTCAGTATATATTTTATTTTATATGATAAAATTAAAAAATGTATGGTCGTAAAAAAAAAGATAAACCTGTGAAAAAAATGAAAGGTGAAAAGTGTTCGTCTTGCGGGGATACACAACATAAAGTTCCTAAGATGGTTGCAGAAAATAAGAAAGTGAAACCTAAGGAAGTCTTCGGTAAAAATTACAATAAGAAAGGGAAGAAATAGGTAGGTAGTGGATGAAAACCAGTAGTAATACTACCACATCAGCATATATTTTTATATGCTCCATACAATATTATTTCCGTTGAAAACTTTTAAAAATTTCAAGCGAACCCATTTAATTACCCCTTTTAGTCATTTACTACCCCTTTTTTATATGAATATAATTGTATCTTTATTATGTATAATTACTTAAAAATATGTTCTTATTATTAATATTATGGATACAGAGAAGATTATTCGGTCTATTGTTAAAGTTGCTGATGACAGAAGCAAGCCAGTAAAGAAGTCTTTCAAGTTTAATTTATTGAAACTATTAGTAAAGCAGGATATTAAAAAGTATG
>WLWF01001989.1_pt1 | contig 15526 bp, 16 predicted proteins | sample 6718331 | NCBI WGS metagenome assembly WLWF01 (sample SAMN12718692, study PRJNA515312) | sponge metagenome | isolation source: marine sponge | host: Mycale hentscheli | place: New Zealand: South Island, Marlborough, Capsize Point | collected 2003-05-01
CAGTTGGCTCAAGGTTTGCAATAACCCTAGGCACTTTAATCTGACCGTCCAATGCAGACGCGCCACCAAACGGTTCACTTACACGGGTACTACTGCGCCCGATTGCTGCGAAACCAGCTTGGCTACTAATTGTTGGACGGAAGCTACCTTCATCTCCACTCTCAATAATGTCATGCTTTGGACGACTAGAGATAAGCGTAGGATTACCAAAGAATTTGAGGTTTTTACGAACGTTCTTAACAAGCTCATCGTGGTACATAATCTGATTAGCTAGCCAATCAAATTCACCATTGCCCGTTGCTTCACCAGTACAGTCCATGTGATTGAACACTTCGACTGCTGGAATAAAGCCAAGGCTATTGATTAAAACTTCAGTATCTCCTTGCATGCTATTGAGCTGACTGCCCATTTCATTTTCAAACTCAATCTTTTCATTAGAGATTGTTTGTTCAATACGATCGCGAAATACTTTCAACCGAATGTATTTTTTCTTACCGTTTTTACCGTCTGAACGCATATAAGAATCCAGCTTATTTGATTCTTGTACATTAAATGAATAGATAAGCACGATATTTTCTAGATCACCGTTCTGATCTCGGTATGCACGATAACTATCTTTTGGGAAGAAGAGTAATTGATAGTCATCACCTGATGGTCTGAAGTAGAAAAGACCTTGCCCATCACATAAGAAATAATCAACAATGCTATCTAGCTTCATTTCAAGCATGTTGTGTTCACATACTTTTCTTAAAAACTCTTTGCGATATCCGTAACTATCTTGATCTGCATAAAATTCAATACCTTTACGCAACATAAACATTCTCATCTGTGATAGATGAGAGTTAACAATCATAGAGTCAACAGCAAGATCGCCTTTACGTTCCTTGGCTGCTACTAATATTTGTTCAAACTGATTGTTTGCGTTGCTCATTTTATTTCATACCTTTAGTAAATAGTCTAGCTATTAATCGTCATCTCTATCTCTATTGCCTCTACTAAAGTTATAGCCATATCCTTCTGACCACATATCACCCCACATTCTTGATTTATTTATATCTGCTTGTGCTTGCATATATAAAGGTCTTTCATGAATAGATTTTTCTAATTTACCGAAGTCAATGTTCTCAACATCTTTTGCACCTTGAATAGCTCTATCAGCATGGCTCATTTGTGAATTCCCGCCACCATTATTGCCTCCTCCGTTATTACCACCACCTCCGCCATTATTTCCACCACCACTATTGCCACCCCCACTATTACCGCCTCCGTTATTTCCACCAGCTTTGTTGAAAGACACTCCATGCTGTTTTGTTAGAAACTCTTGGGCCTTACCATTAAATTTGGTTCCCTTATCTGCTAGATCTTGATAGTAGCTAGCCATCTCTTCAGTTGTTTTACCATTGCGTCCATTACGCATTTCTGAAATTACTTCTTTACCTGTATACCTTCCTTTATCGTCAGCATCATCTAAGCCTTCTTTGCTTAATCTTTGATAATCTTTATCACCTATGCGCTGATGTAGTGCATTTTGAAATTCATCACTACCAGCCATTCGTTGTCCAGACATGTACTATCTATAAATCAAAGCTATCACTATTGTAGTCAAGTTGTAAATTCCCTCGTCTTAATAACCCTCCCATTGTTAGCACCATGCTGTCTACAGCATCATCGTGAGCTGTTTGTCCAAAGTTAAGTAGCTCTTCTTCTAGTACATCCCACTTACGCCACTTATTCCATACCACTCGTTTGTGTTCGTATAAACCAAGCACACCTCGCAGTCTTGCTAACTTGTCACCTTTAAACCCTTTTACCGGAGACATCGTAAGGTTATATAAGGCACGGTTATCTAACATGATGCGTTTGAAGTCTCCCTCAAATGAGTTCTGATATGCAACTGCTTCAGGCCATATCATGCATGGTGACATCGTTGGGAAGTATTGCCCTTCATCATTCTCTTGCAGGATGTTCCAATCAGCAAGCATCTCACACATAATATCTATCTTCTCTAGGTTGCCGAGCGTACGTGCACGTCTTTGGTCAATCAAGAATATCTTTCCATCCTTAATACCTCCAAGTGTCATGACTGTCCAGTCATTCTTTTCCTTTAAACCTGCACTAAGGTCCATGCCAATGCCGAGACAGTCATAATCTTCAGGGACTTCACCTCTAATAATTAGTTCTGGTGAGATGCCTACGTCAGCAGATTTAACAGCAGTGTTGAGGTACTGATATGCGAAAGCAATACGGTCCTCCATCTTACGTTCGTTTAGATATTTCATTGACCAGAACTCTGGCCAATACGAACGTTGTCTTCCGTCAGCGTCTGTAATTACTGCTTTCTGTATTATCTGTTTCCAATTGTTCTTGGCTGTAAAGAGTTTCGCGTGAATATCATCAAAGTGGAAGCGGGTTCCCAAACAGATAGCCCGTGCACCTTGGAACATCGTTGGTGCGATAACGTTAGACCACGTCTGCTCCATCTCACGGCGAATGTCTGGGTTGTTGATGGAAGCGGCAGATTTGATAGGGTCATCAATAAGCACCAGCTGTGATCGTTTAGAGGTGATTGCACCTTTGAGACCACCACACGCAATTGTGAAAGCTTCTTCACCTGCTGTATCAATTCCTGCAAACTCATAATCAATTGACCAATACTCGTCTGAACGTTTTATCTTTGAGAGCCTTACCATTGGAAAGACTTCTCTATACTTACTGCTCGTAAGAATGCCTTTAATGGTTGCAGACTTAGCTCTGCTAATATCAACCATATACGCAATATATAGTATACGCAACATTTGTTTATTTGCTGTATGTCTACCTATCATCCACGCAGCAAACAATCCAAGCACTGTAGATTTAGCTGAACCCCGTGGTGCAAGGATTGCTGTATTAGGTCCACCAATACCTAGTAAACATTCACTATCCTCACCTGTACATAATTCTGTATGCCACTCCAGCATATGATTTGCTGGAGTTTTACCCATAAAAACACAGAAGTCTTTAAAATCATCTCTTGCTCTAAGTACTTCTTCACTAGGTGGCTTGACAGTTACCTTAGTCGCTGTCATTAGTGCTGATCTTCGATACGCTAATGCTGCGCTAGGTATTGCCATAAAGCTATTTCTTTAGCTTTAGTCTAACGCCTCATTGATTGATTGGGATCGTAACCGTAGTTATAAGCGGCATTGAAGCTTCTACTTTTTTTTCTTCTACTGTTTCGTCTTGAAGCGGAAGATCCTGATTTACCTGCTTGTTTTGTTCTAGGTTTAGCGTATCTTTCCATCTGCCTGCCTTTAGCTTTAGCAAGTGCTTTGCTTCTTTGCTGCTGTTGTCTTGATATATCAAATGCTGCTCCAATCTCTGCTGCGTATTGCTCTGCTTCCATACGACGAACATTCGTCATTGTCCCAGCTTCTGCAATACCAGGTAACGCTTTAGCAAGTGTTCCTTGTAATCTTAAACCAGATGTTTTTGCATCATTGATTTGCGGAAGTTCTTTTAATTCAGGAGGTGGTGGAGCATTAGGACTTCTGTACACCTCTATGGGGATCTCCATTGGAGACGTAACTGGAAAACCGTACATCAGCTTGTGATCTCGCTATATACTTTTGACCATACCGCATTCATTGCGTTATCAATTGGCTCAGCAAACTGTGGGTCATCTTTGAAGATTGCTGTTAACTCACGCATCACACGGTCTGCACCAGCAAGGATTAGACCACGCTTATCGGTTGTTTTATTCATTCGGTCTGACGTTTCAATATGCGAGCGCAGCTCTTTTTCAAGCGCCGCCAAACGCGCACAGCCATTATCACCTTTAATTTCACCAGACGTAATTGCCATACGTAGTTCTTGTATATCGGAGTGGAGCGCAGCAATTTCACTATTAAGAATTTCACGACGGTTAAGCTTTTTGTACTTCATTTTTACCCAACGACTTAAATCGTTGAATGTGCCTTCGTAACCTACGATTCCGGCATATACCCAAATTTCAATTACAGAAGGAGTTACTTCAGCAAATTCTCTGAAGTCCTCTGACTCAGATGCTGGTAAGCTATCCAACCACTGATCAACAGCAGTTAGATATACACGACCAGTGTTTGTAGCTGTACTAGGCATTAGAAGGACCTTGCTAATGAGCGACTACGAGCTTGCTGTCGATTTGATTTCTTAGCAGTGAGCTCATCTTCTTTTTCCATAGTTTTACGGTTGTCGTCACCTTGTGCTCCAATCTTACGTACATCCTGATCACCTTGTGCTCCAATGTTATCTTTGTCGACGCCGCCCTGAGCACCAATCTTTCTTACATCTTGATCACCCTGAGCTCCGATATTGCTCCTATCGGCCTCTGCTTGTGCTCCAATATTTGCCCTCTCTCGCTCACCTTGTGATGATTGCTGAGTAGTAATATTAGCTCTATCAGCTTCACCCTGAGCTTGGATATTTCCTACCTCACGATCAGCTTGTGCTTGTTGCTGTGATTTAATATTCTCTCGATCTTGATAACCTTGAGCATCTATGTTTGCTTTTTCTCTAGCACCTTGAGTTAGCTGCTGTGTTTCAATATTTGTTTTATCTACAGCACCTTGTTCTTTAATTTTGGAAACATCTGCTTTACCCTGCGCCGCAATATTAGCCTGGTCTACATTACCTTGAGCTCCAATATTCCCTTGCTCACGTTCTGCTTGCTGCTGCTCTTGTACTCGAATCCTAGCTTGATCAGCAAATGACTGAGCTTCGATATTAGATTTATCTACATCTCCTTGAGCTCCAATGTTTCCACGCTCTCTTTCTCCTTGAGCTTCTTGCTGGGTTGTAATGTTAGCCCTATCTTGAGCACCTTGGGTATTAATATTAGCTCGTTCCCTAGCTCCTTGATCTCTTTGCTGGGTTGTAATATTTGCTCTATCTTCAGCACCTTGTGCTCCAATATTTTTCCTATCTTGCTCTCCTTGAACTTTAATCTTATTAGCATCTACATCACCTTGAGCTGTGATATTTGCTCTATCCTGCTGCCCTTGAGCACCAATATTTAATCGTGATTGCTCTCCCTCTGTAATCTGAGATAACCTATTTTGCTGACCTTGGGAAGTGATATTTTTTCTATCTTGCTCACCTGTAGCAGCAAGCATTCCTAAATCACGAGTATGCTGTGAATCGGCAAAGTCTTTCTGTAGTTCATTCTGAGCGCCCATTGTTGTGAGCCCTTTCTGGAACTCATCTTCCCTAGCTACACCTTGATTTCTCATATCAAGGTCAGCTTGATTTTTCATCAAGTCCTTACTAATACCTGCTTGGGTATTAGCCATTCCTTCAGCAAGTTGAGCATCAAACGACTTACCTACAATATCAGCAGCTGTTCCTAATTTATAAGACCTTCCTTCCGCATCAGTTTCTGATGGATCCATTTTAAAATAGTCATCCATGATCTGCTGTGTATTAAACATACCAGGATCTCTAGAACCTTGTGCAGAAACCGTTTGGTTGGCTGCTGGAGAGTTCAACGCTTTTTGTAGATAATCAGGTATTCCATTAGGAAAAGCAGCAGATGAATATGTCTGACCATTATTTTTTTTAGCCATCTAACTTTTATTTATCATTCCTTATATTCTACAAAAGTTAGAATAGACAGAAGATTGTTTTAATGATATGCGCTTCAATTCCGTCAAGAGTGGTAACTTTACTTCTGCTGCTAGAGCAGTCAATAGAAGTGCTGATCAGATGTTCGCAGCTTCTCGTGATTCAGCACCTGACTATAGTGGTATCTCTAAAGCTGCTATTGCTAGTCGTACTAAAGAACGTAATGCCGCTACACAAGCTCAGGGTTTAAAAGACGTAGCCAATATTAAAGCTGATAACCTTATCGATCGTACTAAGCTAGATATTAAAACCGAGAAAGATGTTGCTGATATCAAACGTCCGGCTAAGCGTATGGCTGGTGTTGTAGCTGGACTTGGGTCTATCTCCACTGCTGCAATGCTTGCTAAGGACAATAGGGAAGCTAAGGCTGAAAGACTTCAGTTTAAAACTGAGCGTGATGCAATTACTGCTAAACAAACTAAAATGTTTAATGAGCAACAAGCTGCCACCACCAAAATGCTAGAGACTTTGAAAGGTAGTCTCACTAAGCCTGATACTCCTAAACCACCAACAGGAACTGATTCGGCATCTACTTCTGTTCCAACTTCTTCTTCAAATACCGATTTGTCTTCTTTGACTCCAGATGATTACAAGCATCTTGCATATGCTGTTTCTTCTGAAGCTGGTCCTGGTAAAGATCGCTATGCTGTTACAGCTTCAATACTCAATCGAGTTAAATCTGATAAATTTCCAAATACTGTAAAAGATGTGATTTATGCAGATGGGCAATATGAAGGTGTTTATAAAGGTCTTTCTAAAGACAGCCCTGATATAGCGGCTGATTTGTCTTCTCCTGAAGGTCAATCTGAAATATTATCTTCTCTCAAACTATTAGATGGTCGAACTGATTTTAAAGGTCAAACTCAATTACATAACAGATCCAATAAAGGTAATAAAGATGGAATCATGGATCCTATGGTTGATCCAAAAGGTAACTTCTTCCACTATCACTGGCAATAATTAAATAGCAATTGATGCACCCATCTGGCTCAAACCTTTCATCATCTGCATAATCATCATCTGACGATCCTTACGCTCACCACGAGCTTCACGAGCATCTTCACGACGCATTTGCAGCTGATTGTTCATCTGAGCAATCTGCATTTGATTAGCTGAGTTCTGCTGACCAAGTGCTAGCTGACTAATAGCTAGCTGCTGTGTAGCGTTAAAGCGTTTGTCCGATTCTTTTAATTGATCTAGGTATTGTTTGTATTGTGGTGAATCATAATATGCCGTATTAGATTCTGTTCGTACTCCTGCCCTTGTTCCTCTACTTAACGAAGGTATGGAAGAATCGATTGTATAATTTCCCTCAGGATTTAAATCTTGAGCTTCAGCCACTTTAGGGATCTTGGCGCCTAATGTCTCAATCTCGTCTGTTAATCCAGCTCGTGTTGAATTTTTATTAATTTCTATTTGCCTATCTTTCGCTCCAATTTCCTGTAGTCCTGCATTAATTCTTCCAACCTTTTTACCAAGATCGTTCTTTAAACTATCTACGTGAAGCTCTTGAGTACGTTCTTGAATTTTAGACGCATCTTTTCCAGTAAGGAGGTCAGTAAGACTCTCCATTAAACCTCTATTTACAGTTCCTGTAGAAGGATTGTAGCCTTTATATTTATCTTGGCTTAGCTCCTTTCTTGCAGCATCTGTATAACCTAAACCTAGGTCATCCCATATTCCCCACATTTCAGGCATCAGACTAATCCTCCACGTTGCAGCGCACTTAATGCTTCTTCCATTCTACGTTGTTCTGCAGACTTACCGCCTCCAAGTATAAACTGGGTTCCATCACTTACAGCTTTACCGATACCGGCTCCAGCTGCAATACCCATAGGGCCTCCAGCTGCTCCTAAGAAACCTCCGATACCCATAGCAGTCGCATCCATCGCTTTGTTGGCTGCACTGTCTCTGCCGGCGATTACGTCTGCTGCCCCTAATACTCCACCAAGGGCACCAATACCTGTACCAACTTTGGCTGCTGTAAGAGCGGCAGGACTGGCGGCGAATCTACCTAATCTTCCTACTGGACCATTAGCTGTACTAACTCCAGTACCGATCATTTTTGTTAATCCAGACTGCGCTGATTTAGCAGCAGGGGTAACTAGATCATCAGCAAACATCATTGCTGCTTCAGTTGCTCCACCAATGCCTCCACGTTTGTTTAAGTCAAACTCTTTACCTAGTTGTACGAAGGCTGCTTCGTCACCATACTTACTAGCTAACTCTGCAAACCTTGCTTGAATCTCTGGAGTAATCATCACTTAACTCCTACTAATGCGTTAGCTGCTTCCAGCCTTGTAACTTTGGTTTCTAGCTGCTGTACCGCACGGACAAGTAATCCAATTAGATCACCAGTGTCTATACAGTATTTACTATTCTCTTCATCATAGTAAGTAGCGTCAGGTACTACTTCTTTATATTCTTGAGCAATGAACCCGTGATGCATACGCTCAGGGCTAGTGCTCCAATCTTCTCTGTAGTGAAAGGTTACTGGACGCAACTGACGCAGAGTTGAGAGTGCATCTTCAATTGCTTTAATATCTGTTTTTGTCGTTGCGTCAGATAGACCAATTAGTGCTCCACCAATACTACCAATAGCACCAAAAGCAGAGCCCATCATCGAACCTTTAGCCTGATCACTAGCAGCATCTTTAGCTGCTTTTGCTTGTAGCTTTGCTGATTTTACAGAAGCGTCAGCTGCGATTTGTGTTGCATCAATTTGTGCCTGTGTCTGCATATGTGTGGATCGTTCTGAAGCACGAGCAGCCATTGAGGTAGCGCTAATCTCATCAAACTTTGGAGCAGTCTTACGCAATGAAGCGTAAGCATTTCCCATATTGACTGTTCCGGCAGCAGCTCCTAGATCAGACTGAGCACCGCCAGTAATGACTGGAGCGCCAAAATCCCTAGCTTCACCACTGCGGGCTCGAAAGCCTGTTCCGTAACTTCTTGCCATTACTTTATAGTTAACCTCTGTCTAGTTTATCAACTATCGATTAATGAAATCTTGAGCAAAGAAAGTACCAGCATCAAATGCTTGCATTGGAGTTGGTGTTGGTACAGTTGCTGCAGGCCTACTTGCAAATCCACCAGCAATACCACTAGCCATACTGCCTAGTCCTGAGAACATAGATGATTGACCAGCTGCTGCTCCCTGAGCTCTAGTTGCATCTGCTCCATACTTAGCACTTTGTACAGTAGCGTCCGCATTGATATCAGCCATATCAACATAAGCATCTGAAACCGTACGAGCGTTATTCTCGTTAGCTCTTGAAATAATACCTGCTTTACCAATATTGTCGAAATTGGTACCACTAATAAAGTTTGATAGCTGTGATCCGGCAAAACGCATGATTAATTACCTAAGTACTGTTCAGCGTTTCCGCCTTGCATTTGATTTTGATTAGATGAAGCACGACGTCTGGCTTCTTCTGCGATAAGACCAATAGCCCCACCAGCCACAAGTCCAGCCATACCTCCTTGCAGGCCACGTGCGATTGGTCGCTTAGTACGTACGCCAGCTACACCACCAGCTAAAGCTCCTAAATATGGAATCAAAGTCGTGGTTACTGGAAGACTTCTACCAAGAAACTGAACTTCAGTTCCGTGAATTCCATCTGTCGTCGCTTTTAAAACTCCACCTGGCACTAGATTAACGTCACCGTCACTAATATCATAGTCAAGCTCTTTATCATACTTAAATGCTTTGTATCTATTGTATTCACCAATATCAACGTCTGGACGATGTTTGACAAACTCCTCGTATGGAGCAAGGTTACCTGTACGTCCCAAAATGTATTTTGCAGCTACTTCACCAATTACATTACTGGTTTTCGTAGGATCATCTTCACTAGGCATAACAGCTTCATATCCGCCTGATCCTCCGAATGGATTAAGCAAACCAATACCTGCATTGACTGCAACACCTGTTGGAATCATTAATGAGGCAACATCTCCAGGATCATACTGTCTTTGGCTATATCTACCTTGATTATCAATACCAACTCCTTTTTTTAGACCACCCATCTCATCGATGTACCCTGCCTTTCGTGCTAAATCAAAAGCTTGCTGATTTCTTGCTTGCTGTTTCTTTGAAAAGCCCTCAGTTCTTAATTCACCGTTTTCTCCAAACTGCACTCTTGGGATGCCCTGCTGTTTTAACTGACCACCTTGACTTGTTTCAAATTCTTTGAAATGTTTTGTTTTATGCCTAAATAGATCTGGATTGTTTTTTGCAAATGCTAATTCTGCAACTACGTTTGCTGTAGCTTGAGGAGCGTTTAATAACCACCACAAACTACGACTATGGTCTTGTGTTAGGTCATTTGCAAAAGTTCCAGCAATCTGGCCGTACATTTTTGCTTTATCTTTAGTCTCAAGTCCCATACCCCTTTGCTCACGAGCACGACGGTGCTGTGGCTTAGATGTATTCGTTAAATCACGCAACATCGTAAATGTTGGGTTGGTACCTAGCGTAGTGCCAATCCTTGACCCTTCCATATCTTTTCCTTCACCCTGCCGACCTAAATAGTAAGCAAGTCGATAGTCTTCGCGACCTTCGCCATACCTACCTTTAAATCCTTCTTTAAACCGTTCGAAGTTACCCATTAGTTACTACCCATTCCTGTGGTTGGGTCGTATGCATACTGTTCCCGCGTCCCAGGGATTATGCCGTACTCAGTGAGGATTTGATTGCGAAGTTGAGAAGCAAACTTCTCTTGTTCGGCAGTTCCCATCCTTTCGTATGGTGTTTGACCTTTACCACCTGATAGTGCGTCTTTACCACGCAACAATTGATCACCTACTGCCATACCAGCAAAGTCACCACCGACTGAACCAGCCATATCTAGCACCAGAGCCGTTCCACCCTTTGCTCCAGTAAGAGCGTTCAAGCCAACACCACCAAGAGCACCACCAACCGCTTGCGTTCCACCAGCAATCAATTTATCTCCTAGATCGCCCGGTGTTTGAGCAGCGGCTAATCCACCAAAGAATAAATCAAAGCCAAAACGTGATGCATAGTCAGTGAAACCAGGATCCTTTAAAGGGTCACCACTAATAGCTGTTTTAAGTCTTTTTAATGCTTGGCCGGCAAATCTCGCTTTAGACATAACTTACGCTGGTGGGCCTCCACCCATTTTAGCTTGATTGAACTGCTTACCTTCATTTGATAGTTCAAACGTAGCCATCCAGTTATCAGTACGTTGTTGTTCCTCTGGATTAGTCATATATTCTTTTAATCGGTTCCCTATTTGACCAGCCATTCGCTGACTAGGCTGATCTAACCTAGTTGTCTGTGTTACATCATCAACGCCACTTTGCGTACCAAAAGTATTAGGACTTTTGCTAGCACGCTCTTGATTTTGACGACCTTGCCTTACGCTGCTATCTGTGTAATTGAAATTCATGATCAGCCCCTCCTCGGAATACGTACTTGTCTTGCATTTGGCGGTATACGGCTAATTACCTCATCTGCTAGCTCAGCACGTCGTCGGTTATCACGTTTTTCACGTTCTTCTACTAGAGAAGCCTTTACTTGCTGACTTTTTAAGCGTGCCTCATCTATCGGCTTACCTTTTGCTCGTGATTCAGCAAGACTTCGGAGATTTTGACGCATTTCATCTCCTTCACCAATTCCGCCTTTACGGAATCGATTGACTCGTGGCTTTTCACCTTGTACCTGTCCAATTGCGTTTACATTTGCTTCAGTTGAAGGAAGTGTCTTCAGTACCGCAACAATGCTCTGACGTTTTGGATCTTGATCTTCACTTCTGTGAGTAATCATTGAGCCACGAGGAATACGAGCAAGCTGTGCTGCACCTTCTTTGTTATTAATAGCTTCTCTTGCATCAAATGTTGTTATGCCTCCACGACTGCGTCGTTGGTTGGCAATAAGGTCCTCAGCTGTAGCTGTACTCACCTGTGGATACCTTTCTCTACTCAAACCATCATCAACTGTTTCGTTTTGACCAGGTCTAGAGAGGTATGTACCTGTTTGGTTCATATTGACGCTCGATCTGGCTTGAGCATCTAGCTGAAGCATTGCATTGGCCAGCTTCTGCTGTTCGAATGGTGTTACACCCAATGCATTCATTACACCAGCAGCTTGATTACGTCCGGCAGGCAGTGAGCGCTTTGGATTCTCAGGATCAGGTATTGTTAGACCAGAAGATTGGCCAGCCACATAAGAAACTAGCTTTTGAAGTTCTTCAATTGATCTAATGTTGGGTGATACTGATTGTAAGGCAGTGTTACCAGTCCTTTGACCGAAATCTCGTACTTTATTTGCCAGATTAGTTGTTTCAAGTGTGATATCAACTTGAGGGAACGTACCAAAGGTCCCTCCCTCTCTATATCCAGGCATTGTTGTTGCAGCCCACTCTCTTGCTGACTGAGGAGCATTTAATGCATTAGCAGAAGTAGCATCATTAGGACTTGGATCTGATCCAGGCATCCCTGGAGTTGCTGGTCCTTGAATTGCAAGAGGATTTCCTGTTGCTGGGTCTAAATAAACACCATCAGCTCTTTGTACGGCAGCATTTCTGTTTTCATTTTGGATATTACGGATAATCTTGACTGATCCACGTGGATCTGATCCTTCTCCTTTTCCAGCAAACATTACAGGGCCAATACTACGGATATCAGCAAACTCATCTGTTGATCTTCCAATATTTCCCTGATTCAGAAGATTTCTTTCTGCTTCAACACGAGCTTCACCATCATTCATTGCACGACGGCCAGCATTAAACCTTTGATTGTCTCTTTGAACTGATTCTCGAGCTAATGCTTTGTCTGCTCCGCCGTCTTGACTGATTTGAGCTTCCAATCTTCCGGCAACATCAGCTGATCCGGGGAATGCATCGTAACCATACTGATCAGTTCCTGCATTTAACTGATTAAGGGCGTCCCGCATCGCAGATTTAGGGGCAATATCAAAATTTTCTCCACGAGTTTCCTCATATGTCTCTTTTCTCAGTACTCCAGTCTCTTCATCGAGGGTATATCCTTTATCACCTTCGTTATATGGCTGATTATCGTCTGCTTGCGTAGATCGCCTCTCTGGTTTTACGAAGTTATCGTTTTCATCGAACTCTCCGTAGTTAGGATCTTCTCCAAATGCAAAAGCTTCGTCGTCATAGTCCGCGTATCCAACACCTTTTAGTTCTTGTGGGCCTGCTTCCCTTGTAGTTGCGGTAGCTTGCACCATTTGACGCAGTACATCACTCTTAGTTACCCCATCATCTGCACGCCGCTGCCGTCTGTACTCCCGTGATACAGCAGCAAGCGTCTCTTCTTCGCTTAATCCTAGTGATTTACCTGCAGCAGCTAGACCAGCACCTCGGATAAGCAGGTCGTTGGCGTCGTGTGGTTGCTGTTGTGGGTCAAGACTTGCACTACTGTTACCAGCTGCTGCAATATGTTGATTATGTCTAGCTTGAAATCCTTCTAAAGACACTATGTTATTGCGTATATCTACAACTATTGTAGATAATTTAAAGAGCTACTATTTGTTAGTCTCGTCTTTTACTTTGGCTAGCTTTGTTTGTAGGAATTCCGATGGATCTAGACCCCTCATTGCTGCATCTTTAGCCTTATATTCCATTCCTTCCTTAGCATTTAGTAGTTCTCCACCATAATTAAAGCGAGGATCAGCATTACTGTCCTTACCGAAACCAGCAACAGCGTTTGCTGCTACTGCTGCTTTGACTGAAGAGCCTTCATAGTTCAAAAATGTATCTCGAATCTCATTACGCTTTTTATTTGCGTACATAGGTGAGACTAATGTGCTGTCGTCTGGCTCATCACCACCAAAGTTTCCACGCACAGCTTTACGTGAAGCTACTTCTTTCTGTCGTGCTCCCTTAGGTTGGAACGCTACCTGACGAATACGTTCAACTCTATCGGGCTCGCTGGAGGCACCATCTTGTGGATCTTCTGGATTACCGCCAGTACTGTATGGAGTGTATTTATCGGTTGATGCAAATGGTTTTGTACCTTCTGGGAAATTTCCTTGAGGCTGAGGATTGGGTTGGAAGGGATTACTAATATCCGGTTTTTGCGTAGGAGATGCACCTTCTATCAGTGGTTTCTCTAGTTGAGTAACACCAGCAAGCGTTGCAGGCAGAGCTTCAGACTGGTATGTTTTTTGAATATCAGTTAGGTCGTAGCCTTCTCCAAGGAAACCTTTGTTAAACGAGTTCAAGCCGCCGAGAGTTTGACCGTATTGAGCTACACCTTCAGGGCTTGTACGCTCTCCACTACCACCACTGCCACTTCCTTCTCCAGTTGATACTGTTGAAGGCTGTACTTTACCTGGATCTTTTGTGTAGTCCATTGGTCTGACTACACCTTCGGGATAGCCGTTACCCTTGCCTGCGTTGTCCATAGCAACACCTTCACCGGCATTGGTATCTGCTGGTGTTTTACTACCAGGAGTTTTAGACCCCCTTATATCAGCTAAACCTCTTTTCTTAGGTTCTGGCTTTTCAAATTCTTCAAAGCCGTCTGCTCTTACGATTGTGTCGAGAATCCGTTTTCCTAGTGCCGGGTATCCACCTGTTTCCTGGATTACATTGTTTAGCTGCATACCAGCAACAGCCGTTGCTCCAACTAAAGCAGAGGTCTTAGCCCCACCAACTACTGCTCCTCCAACTTTTGTTAATCCAGAAGCACTGGGCACTTTAGGCTTCGGCATTTTTTTAATCTTATCTATCATCTTCTGCATAAAGTTCTGAGGCTTTACTGAAGGGGTTTTCAAGTCCTTCATCCGCTGCACTTGCCTATTAATCTCGCTTACTGCAGGCTCCTTCCAGGTTGTAGGTGCTCCAAAGGGTCTAGGTGTAGGCATTTTTCAACTTTACTTTTCTCTGACTATTGTATCTATTTAATAGCTATTGATTTACCCATTGACGTTCCTGTTTGCTTCACACCAGCTTCATTAACACGCACCTCACCTCTGCCTCCTTTAGCCGGCTTCGCCGGGGCGGCGGGTTCTGGGGCAATACTCTCTTCTGGTGGAGCAGCTTCACCGTCACCACCACCCATTCCCAAGCAGCGCTTTAATGTACTGTTCCATCTGTATCCAGGGCGACACATCCGTTCATCCATTAATTCTTGTACTGACTTTTTCATAACTACAAAAGCTACACTAACTACGCTAATTCCCTTATATTAACTATTTAAAAAGGGTAGAGGAGAGCGTAGCCAGGGTATTAAATATAGGTATATAGAAAACTACCGTAGCTAGCGTAGTTTTGTAGTTTTTCGCCTGATTCCAAATCATCGGTAAAACAAGCAGCTTGCTTATCTCCTCATTTAGACGCAACGCAGCCTATACAAGTAGGCGAAGTATTATTAAGGAAATATTTACATATTTAGGGTAGTTTGAGTCTGCCTGTAGTCGAGGGTTAAAAAACCCCTATAGGACCCTAAAAATGCTACAGAATTTCTGACACGTCTAATACCCTCTGTACCCGAACTTGTGGTGGAACAAAAAAATATACGTGTGTTTAACAGCTGTTACAACACGCTCGCTTCGCTCGCTTATATTACTACGTTGTTACGTAAGTTTGTTCCTCTTGTTCTGTTACTTGTGTTTCACACAGAGGATTCTTTGCGGAAGTTATCGTAAGTTATTTATACATTAGTTTCACTTATGTTAGTTACTTGTGATTCTTACTTCCGCTTCACACTTGTTATCACTTGAGCTTACTCTTGTTTCACTAGAGTTTATAGCTCACGTTGATATCTTATGTGTATTCTTATATACCCTATGTTTATACTCTATAGTTTTCCACAGTATGTGGATTACTTACACTACATTTAGCTACCTGGCTACGTTGTTATCAGCCGCATATCTGCGGCTTTCTCTGTGGTGTTCTTT
>WLWF01001991.1_pt1 | contig 15488 bp, 15 predicted proteins | sample 6718331 | NCBI WGS metagenome assembly WLWF01 (sample SAMN12718692, study PRJNA515312) | sponge metagenome | isolation source: marine sponge | host: Mycale hentscheli | place: New Zealand: South Island, Marlborough, Capsize Point | collected 2003-05-01
TATTATGAGTTTATATTTATTAATACCTCCTCGTAGATTAATTTATGCTAATACTAAATTTATTACTTCTAAATTATTTAACAAATTAGAAAAAGATGATAAAGAAAATAAAAATTATTTAGTTTATCAAAATAGAAATAAACAGTTTTTTTCATTAGGTGATTGGAAAAATTCAAAAAGAGTTGGTAGAGTGATTCTTGATATTCCATCTAAACTAAGAAAGGTTATATCTTTATGGTATAAATTCAATAAAGATAGAGTTGATGATTGGTTATTGGTAAATATTAAAGGTGGTAAAATGAGTTCTAATACTTTAACTAAACATCTTAATTATATTTTTTCAACAACTGGTAAAAAAATATCAGCAACTATGCTTAGAAAAATTGTTGTAAGTGAAGATAAGAATGTAAAAAAATATTTTGATAGTAAAAAAAAAGTAGAAGAACTTGCTTTTCGTATGGGACACTCAAAAAATGAACAACAGAGAACTTATTATAAAAAAGATGATTGAATCAAAAAGGATACTTAAAGAATTCTTTATATATATATATAATGACGAATACAAACATTACATATCATACCGAACAGTTTTGTTCAAAATTATTAGAAACAGAATTAACAGATCAACAAAAACAATTAATTAATGATTATAAATTATTTATGGATAATTGCTATACTGAATGTGTAGCAAAGAAAAAACAATCAGTTAAAAAATATCATACATCAAATAAAGGTAAAGCACGAAATAATCTTGCTCAAAAAAGATATTACGAAAAAAATAAACAAAGAATATTACAAAAGAAAAGAGAAAAATATAAAAAAAAACAATTAGAATTACAAAAACAAGATAATTAAATGTTTTTTTAAAATTATAATATTTCATATATTATATTATAATTATGTTAGGAAATGTTGCGAATGTAGATATAAATAAAATGACTCCAACTCAATACAGAAAACATATTAATAAAAAAATTAAAGATATGGGTGAAAATGAAAGAATACACTATACTAATCTAAGAGTTAGATTACATCGTGAAAATAAAAAAAAACAAGGTTATGTAAAATATAAACGTTTAGATAAAAAATAAAAAAATGATTTTATTTTTATTTATGAAAATATACTTAAAGAAATGTTATTATATATATATATAATGAGATTGAGTAGTATGAATATGGGGAGTAAAAATAACAATAAAAATGTATCTATAAATAATAAAACTAATATGACTTTAAACCAAGATAATATGAAATTTACAGAGACAATAAATTTAGATAATGCTGAGGACTTTTGTAATATATCATATGAAACTTACTATGAAAAGTTTATCAATGAAGATGGAAACACTTTTAATAAAAATGTAGCAACAAGTGGTAATGAATGGAGTGATGAAGACCATATAGAATATTTTAATTGGATTGTTAAAAATTTAAAATATAAAATTAAACATAATGAATCATCATATGAAGTAGAATATAAATATGGTAAAGATTGTAATAATGGTCGAATTTATAATAAATTTTTTGGTATTCAATCATTACCAAAAAAAGTAAAAGAATATTTACTAAGTGATTTAGATGATTATGAATTTTATGATTATGATATTGTTAATGCTATGCCTTCTATTTTATTATATCTAAGTGATACAGTAAATTATAAAAGTAAAATTTTAAAATACTATGTAAAAGATAGAAAAAAAGTTTTACAAAAATATAATTTACAAAAATTAGATGTAATAATAATGATGAATTGTGATAATTATAAAACTAACAATAATTTTTTACAAGCATTACATACAGAATTACAAGAAATGAAACCTTTAATTAATGATAAATACCAACATTTAATTAATATAAAATTTGATAATCTAAAAAATCTAACATCTAAAATTACATCAAGAATTGTATTTTATTTTGAAAATGTTATTTTACAAAAAGTTATGAAAAAATTTATTAAAAATATTTGTGTCCCATATTTTGATGGTTTTATATCACGTAAAGAATTAGATGAAGATAAATTAAATGAAATTACAAAAGAATATAAGTATATTAAATGGATTAATAAACCTATGAATAATGAAATTGAATTACCTATTTATACTAATACAGAAGAACCTTTCAATATATCATATCTTAGACAATTATGTAATAATACTAAATTAAATAATCTTGAAGAAGAATATGATATTTGTTTTGATGGATTGAAAAATGATACAACTGAATATAAAGATATGATGAAAAAATATAAAAATGCTTATTATAAAAAACTAAATGAAGCATTAGATTATTTTAACAAATATGTTTATGTTGTTAATCAAAATGAAGTTGAATACAAAACTGATGTTTATAATAAAAATAATTTAATTGAGAAAACAGTTAATCATAAAAATTATACTCACTTTTCAAGTTATTATGATAAATTTAAAATTCATACAACTAATGGTAAAATTAAATGTATTACTGATTTTTGGAAAGATTATGAATTTAGAAGAGAATATTATAATGTTGTATTTAAACCAAATGTTTATTATAGATACAGACATAATGAAAGTAATACATTAAATTTATGGAGAGGTTGGACATATAAATATAATCCTAATCATAAAGTAGATGAAAAATGTTTAAAAAATATATTATATCATCTAAAAAATATTATTTGTAGTGGTGATGAAAAATGCTTTAATTATCTAATAAGACAATGGAGAGTTATATTGATGGGTAAGAAAACTAATATTGCTTTGGGATTAACGGGGTCTCACGGTGTAGGTAAAAATATCATTACTGAATATTTTGGTATGAAAATATTAGGTAAAAAATATTATTCTTATGTGTCTAATATTCAAGATATGATTGGACAATTTACAAGTATGAGGAGTGAAAAAATTTTTATGGTTTGTGATGAATTAGAAATGTGGAGTGGTTCTAAAAAAGAAAGTAATAAACTAAAATCAATTATTACAAGTATATTATGTAAAAAAGAATTGAAAGGTAGAGATGCTGTGAATATTGAAGATTACTGTAATTATTGCTTCTTATCTAATTATAAACATTTTCTTCGTTTAGAAGGTAATACTGATAGAAGATATTTTGTATTACAAGTGAGTGATGAAAAACAGAAAAACAGAAAATACTTTAATGAATTGAATTTAGACTTAGGTAATTACCCTAAGACACGTAGAATTAGTAAAAAAGATGTAAAACATAGTGAAAATGTAGGGTATAACTTCTTTCATTATATTATGAATTTTGATTTTGGTGATGATTTTGAATTAGAAGATATACCATTAACAAAACAAAGAAAAGATATGATTAAAAAATCTACTCCATCAATTTATATATTCTATATGTGGATTATAAATAATATTAAAAAAGGTTGTATTGAATATAATAAAATTTATACATTAAAAGATTTATATTTAAAATTTAAAAAATGTCAAGAAGAACTAAATTATATTACTAATTGTAAAGGTAAAAAATACTTCTCTAAATTAATAGATGATATAATCAACAAAGATTACTTAGGGGAATTTTGTTGGAAAACAAAAAAAGGTAGAACAAGATTGTATCTTGATAAAAAAATTATTGAAGAAAAAAATATACAAAAGATTATTGAAAAATTACAAAGATTATATATATTTGGTGATGAGGTATATGAATTGGACTATGATGATATTATTATTGAAGATTATTATTCACCAAATATAAATGTAGATGATTTCTAAATACAGAATGTAATACAGAATACAGAATACAGAATGTAATACAGAATACAGAAACTATACCAAAATACAGAAACTATACTAAAATACAGAAAAAATACAGAATACAGAATGTAATACAGAATACAGAATACAGAAACTATACTAAAATACAGAAAAAATACAGTTTTTTTTTATTATTATGAATATTTATAATAATAAAGCAAAAAAAGGGATACAGAATACAGAAACTGTATTTTGAAATACAGTTGGAAAACATAAATCATAGACATTCTGCTTTGAAATAATACACTTTCTGTATTCAAAATAAAAGTTTGATTTATTCTTTACTTGATACATAGAATTTATATTTTTATTTATTTTCATAAGGGTTTATTGATGAATTTACACTAAATCTGAATTATTATAGTTTAATATTGATGTCTTTTTTATCACTATAAATCCTATCTCAATACAGAAACTAAGGTTAAATACAGAATCTAAGTGTTTTTTTCATTTTTTATTTTTTTTTTATTTTTATACTTTTTTTATAAAAGATAAAGTAAGTCATTTTTTCTGCTTCTGCTTCGGTTTCTGTATTTTCAGTGATTTTTGTATTTTTATATTAAAAAAATATGTATTATATTATATAAATGAGTGATTATGGGGTTAATTTAAATAAATTTATATATGAATGGTTAAAATATATGGAAAAGATGTATGAAATAAATGATAAAAAAAATTTATTTTTTAGTGATTTAGAGTTTAAAGATAATTTTGAAATTTATTTGGAGATGAAACAAATTGAAATAATACCAGAGATGAAACATTTATTGAGTCGTCCTAATAAATTTAAGAGATATTTAATGAAGAATGAAACATTTAGATTATGTATGTTAAGAGATAGAGAAAATTTAACATATCCTATTTATGGTAAATATTGTGGATATTATAAATGGACTTTAACTAAAAAAAAATATCCTTGTTTATTGAATGTTATACAATATTTAGAAGAAACATTTAAATTATCGAATGATGATAATTCATTAATTAATTTATATAATAAATCATTAAATATGATTAAAGATTAATTACCATTTATTTAAAAAAGTATAACTTGTTGCTGTATTGTAATGTTCTTGTTTTAATAATTTAGAGAATAATTGTTTTTCTCTAACTTCATTATGGTCCATATCATTTTGATCAGTATTTGGTAAATTTATTTTTTTATTATTCTTTACATTATCGAATATATCTTTCATTGTTGTTTTTTTCTTTTTTTTCTTTTTATCAATGAATCCTATCATTTTATAACTAATTTTCAATGTATTTTTTATATCTAAATCTTTCGTTTTCGGTTTAACGATATTAATTTTTTTTTTAGTTAAAACTTTCTTTTTTTGTTTTTTAGACATATTATATGTATTTAATTTAGAAATTAATATCTATTATAACTATATAAAAATATGACAGATTTTCAATATGTAGTTCTTAGTAATCGTTTAACTCCATTTAATGCTACTTACGCAAATAATGTAGTAGATACTGATATTAAAGATTCATCTTCAATGATTAGTTGTAATCTTTCACAACCAATTCATCTTGAACCTTACAGTGAAGTTCGGGTAGCATATTATCATTTATCCAAAGCAACAGCAACAGCAAATTTAACCTCATTAGGTGTAATCACAACTTCATTACCCGTTCAAGCAACTAATATCGGTAATCCTTATAATAATAGACTTGTTAAGTTAATAGGATTTGTTGGAAACAATACAGAGAGAGCAAGTATGGACGATTCTATGTGGTTTTCTTGTAATAATACCCATACAGAAACTATTACAAATATTAATTTTCAAGTTATAAGACTTAGTGATGGTGAGCAAGCAGTCGATTCAACCGCCCCAGGAGCAGATAGTGAATTATTATCTAAAAATCTAACTATTGGATTACAATTTCGAGTAAATCCACATAAGAAACAATTAGCAATTGCTTATAAAAATAATGAACTAATGAGAGGACATATCGAAGCATTTAGACAAAATTTAGTTAATAAAAATGATCCATCATATATTCAAAAAGATGAAATTGTAAAACCCTAAATAAATTAAAAAAGAATAAATCATATTTAAAGAAATAATTATCTAATATATATATATAATAATATGATACAAAATGATGGAGATGATTATAATATGAATAAACCAATTATTCAAAGTAATCTTGAAATAAAACCAATTGAAGAAATACAAAAAGAAGAAACAGAAGAAACTGAAATAAACCTTGAACCTATTGAAAAAGATGATATATTTGAAAAACCGAAACAAAAAATAGTAGATGCTCCTAAATCGAAACCAAGAAGGGAAATGAGTGAAAAACAGAAATTACATTTACAAAATCTTATTGCTAAGAATAAACAAAGAGCATTAGATAAGAAACAAAAATTAGAAGAAAAATTAAAAAAAAAAGAATTAGCAAAACAAAAAAGATTAGAAAAGAAAAGACAAAAAGAAATGAAACAAAAAGAACAAGAAATTCAATATAGAGAAAAACCCATAGGACAAACAAAAATTAATGAAAATCATTTTGTTAATGATTTACGAAAAGTTGATAAAAGAGAATCGAAAACAAATTATTATAATGATATGGAAAAGATGTTTGGTTTATTTACACGTTTTCAAGAAACACAACAATCAAGAAATGAAAAAATTATTGAAAAAAGAGTTCAAGAAGAATTACAAAAAAGACAAAGAGGTAGAAAAGTAAGAGAATATGTTCAAAGTAGTGATGATGAAACACAACAATATAATACAACAAGAACATATCAACAAAGACAAACAAGACAAGAAAAACCAAAACCACAATCATATACAATTGATTTTTCTAAATATTCTCACGGAGGAGGTTATAATAAAAGTAATCCATTTGGATTTTAAAAAATACAAAATAAATTATAATGTATTATATAATATATTATAATGGATAAAGTTAAAAAACCTAAGAAACAATTATATAAACCATTTAAATACAAAGGAAAAGGTAAATTTAAATTTTCAGTTTATGTAAAAAATAAAAAAACTGGAAAACCAAAATTAATACACTATGGACATCGTGATTATCAAGATTTTCGACAACATAAAGACCCAAAAAGGAGAAAATCCTATCTCGCAAGAGCAAAAGGAATTAGAAATAAACAAGGACAATTAACATACAAAGATAAAGATACAAAGAACTATTGGGCGGTAAAACATTTATGGAAAGGTTAATATTTTTTAACTCTACCAGTCTTTTTTTTTTCTTTCATTGCTCTTTTAATTCTTTCACTTTTCATACCACCTAATTCTTTGTATGTTTTAGGTGTTTTTTTAGATACTTTAACAGTAGGTCTAAACACATCACCTTTTTTTTTATAGGTTTTTTCTCCTCTTTGACTAACCCAGCGTTCTTTATACCATCTTGTAAGTCCTTCTTTTGTTTTTTTACCACTGTAAGAATTACTTTTTTTATGTTTTTTTTTATATGCTTCTTTGTATTCTTTAACTAATAAACCACTCCTATATGCTGAATGTTTAGGTATTTTTTTATAAATTCTTCTTTTAACACTTTCATATAATGTTTTATCAGTAGGTTTGGACATTATAATTTATAATAGATTTTTATATATAATATAAATATAGGTATGGGTGAAAATATTTTTAAAAAAGTAATGCCTAAAATAGATAAAGCAAAAGAACAAAATTTACCATTAAAACTTAGAGGTAGTTATAAAAGAATGTATGTTCCAAATGTTATTGAACAAAAAAAGAGAAATCATTATAACAAAAAAGAATGGGTGAATATATACCATTTTGTTAATCCAAAAACATTGAGAGAAAATTATGATATTGAATTCAATTTACCATTGGTTGTAGATAAAAAATATTTTCGTATCGACCAATTCTACAAAGTATGTGACCTATCGTCTAAAGATAAATTGTTTGATTATTATAAAGTATTGAAACAAGATTTAAAAGATAAAGAAGAAATAGCAATTGAAAAAAGAAGAAGTAGATTTAGTAAAGATTTATATATTCGAAAAAACAGTGGTGTTAAAAAACACACACGTCCTGAAGGATATATATGTGATTTTTCATAAAATATAAAAATGTTTTATTATAATATATGAGTGAAGATTTAACTATATTACCTTTAAAAACTGACAAATCATCAATTAAATTAAAAACTCCAATCAATGAAGTGCTTATGGATCTAGAAAACAACTTTGTTTTGTTAATTTTCAGTCCTAGGGGGGGGGGTAAGTGCTTAGGATACGATACACCAATAAAAATGTATGATGGTTCTATTAAAAAAGTCCAAAATATTAAAGTTAATGATTTAATAATGGGTGATGATGATACACCAAGAAAAATACTAAAATTAGGGAGAGGAATAGAGCAGATGTATTTAATTAAACAAGATAAAGGAATTAATTATAGATGTAATGAAACCCATATATTATCTTTAATAGATGATAAAAATAATAAATATGATTTAGAAATAAAAGATTATAAAAATTTTAATACAAAATTATATGGTTATAAAATTATTAATAAAAAAATAATTAAATATAATATAAAAATTATAAAAGATAAAATAGATAATTATTTTGGATTTACAATAGATGGAAACAAAAGATTTAAATTAGGAGATGATACAATAACTCATAATACAACTTTATATTCAAATTTATTATTAAATCCAAATTTTTTTAAAAGAGAAAATTACCAATATGCTTTTATTATAAGTTCTACAATTTATCAAGATTTAAGTGCGAAAGCATTAAGAGATAATTTTGGCGAAACTTTATATGATAGATATGATGATTCTATTATTGATAATTTAATAAAATTTCAAAGAAGTTTTAAAAGAGAAGATAGACCAAAAACGATACTTGTTTTAGATGATATATGTGGAAAAAATATTCGTGCTTGTGAATATGGAATTACACGTTTTCGCCACGACAACATCAGTTGTATTATATCAACTCAACAGTCAAAATCAGTAAGGAAAGTAGCAAGATTGAACGCAACAGACGTGATTGTAGGAGCAACTAAAAATTGGAAAGAAATAGAAGATATATATACAGAATATGGAATGCTTTTTGGTTCATTAGAAAAATGGATAAAAATATTTAGATATGCTACAAAAGAACCATACCATTTTTTATATATGAAAATTGACAAAAAACCTTATAGATGTTTTAAAAATTTTACAGAAGATATTACAAATAAATTTAGTGAAACATCTAATAAAAAATTATTTATGGGTGAAACTATGGAAAATAAATTAAATGAAGATGTAGATAAGGTAAATAATTACAAAGATGAATTAAATAATAATTATTAAATTATATAATAATATATATATAATGAGTTTTTATTCACAGGGAGCACTAAGTCAAACATTAGGACATATTAAATCAATTGATGATGAAAACGCACAAAGAAATTATGAAGAAAAAACACAAGAAATTAACAGAAATTCACAAACAACATCATTATTAAATAACACAATAGGAGCAGGACTTGGGACTTTTGGGGGAGGACTAACTGCTGTTCGACAAACAGTAAAAAGAGTGAAACAATTAAAAGATAAATTATTTGTAAGAAGAAAAGTTAGTGATTTAATGAAACCATTGGATGAAAATGAAAGACAAAATATTTTTAATCCATCATCGCGTGATGAAGGACAAATAAGTGTAAATGATTTATTAGAACAAGTAAAAAGCACATTAGGAGATGAAACAAAAAATACATTAGGAGGTGAATCAAAAGAAGATGAACCGCAGACATTCAGTAGGGATATATTTAGTGAATTAGAGGAAGAACAAAGACAAGCACAATTAGGACCTCAACGAGCAACAAGAACAAGTGATTTATTCAGTCAAAGTGAAGGTGATATACCAATTTTAGAAAGTCAAGATGATCGCGATATGAGAATAGCACAAGTTAAGTCAAATTTTAGAGACCATCTCGCAGAATTAGATGAACCACAGCAACAAAGATTTATTAATGAAGAACTACAAGATGATAAACCTGACTTTTATAGTCAAACTTTTAAACAATCAGTTCAACGTGTTTCAAAAACAGAACAACCACAAGAAATAGAAATGAGCAATTTACAACCAAAAACATCAACAAGTGTTCAAGAAGCACAAAGCAGAGATGTTGTATCATCAAATGAACCTATGTTTTATAGACAAACAGAAGAAGGTGTATCTACTCAACCAATTCAAGAAGGAACAGAAATGGAATCAATACCACCTCACGCTTACACAAGAAGTAATTTTGAAATTTTAGAGTCAGGATTTAATAAACCAAGAATTAGTGTTATGGATTTAGGTGGAGGTGAAACTTCCACTTGGAGATTCGCAAGGGAATCTACAAATGAACAGTATGACTGGACATTACAGCATAATGCTCCACAAGCAACAAGTGAAATGAAAGCAGTGATTGGTAGTAAGGGACAGCAAGTAGGAGTATCAGCAGAAGGAGCAGATTTAACAGAAGGAGCAACAGAAGGGGCAACAGAAGGAATATCAGCAGCAGTAGATGCTGGGATTGATACAGCAGCAGCAACGGTGGACGCCGCTTTAAATGTAGCAGATTTTATACCAATTGTTGGTGAAATCACGGCAGCAGCATCGCTCATAGGTGGTATTGGTTTAACAATAGGTTCATCGATAGTGAGTGGTGAAAAAGCATCACAAGAACAACAAACAGCAGAAACACAGTATAATCAACAATTAAATCAAGGAAGTAATTATGCTGGTAAATATACATCGAATGTATTTACGACTCAACATATGTTTAATTAAATATTATTAAAGTTCGGTTTTAAAAAAAAAAATATATATTATAGTATAATAAAAGATGGAGACGACGAGTGTTAAGGTTTATGAAATTAGAAATTCAGTATATGAGATCAAGGGAGGACAAGAATTAATATTTAAAATTAATAAAAATATTAATCTTATTAATCAAAAGGAGACTTTTTTGAAATTCAATCTTAGATTAGGAGGTAAAGATGAAATATCACAAAATCCTCTGGCAGCAGCAACTTCATCTCAAAAAATTAAATATTGTTTAGATAGAGACATTGGGGCAGAAGCACTTATAAAAACTTTAACAATTATGACCTTAGATGAATCGCAGACTTTATCTCAAATAAATAACTACAACAGAATTGCTAAATTAGCAGCAACTTATGGAGATAATACAACTAAAAAGAATATTAAAAATTTATATGAAGGAAGAGGTAATCAATTATTATTAGGTCCAAAAAATCAGTTATACGAATTAGATAATTTCAACGGTGCTGGAACTATCCAAGAAACCAATACATTAAAATACAGAACAATTGAAGTATGTATTCCATTAAGACATAGTGGTATTCTTGGAGGTAATGATTTATACCCAAATATGCTTACTGGTTTATGTGTAAAAATTCAATTAGAAGAAAACCCATTTAAAGTATTAGTAGCACAAGGTCAAGTTATGTTAAAAGATAGAGCAGTATTTAATACCTCTAATGATAATATCAATAGAGTGGGAGGTTATACTACTGGGACTGGTTATGGTTGTGTTGATAATGGAGGTAATAGTTTTACTGGGGTAAACACTGCTGATACTAATGAATTATATTTAATTCAAAACGACCAAGCACATAATCAAATTGGAGGACAAGCATTAGGAACTGGTGTTCTAACAGCATCAGTTCCAACCGCTGGAAACAATTTAGGAACAGTATGCTTACCTTTTACGGTTGGTTGTGAAGTAAATGTTAATTTTCAAAATGGAGGAGGAGTTCAAAATGAAATTAGATCAGTTAATGCTATTGAATTTGATGGTGGGCGTTGTAAATTAACATTAAGTGCTAATATAGATTTTACAGCAAATGGTGGTAATACAGAAAGTTTCCCCGAGGTAAGAATTAAACAACCCGATGAAGAACCAAATTTGACATTAAGCGAGGTTGAACTTGTCGTGGGTAGTGTTATTCCCAATGAAAAAGATAGAAACGCTTATTTAAATATGGTTAATCGTGGTGGTTATACATACAATTATTATTCTATTCAAAATTATCCCGTTAATAATTCTAGTGGATCTACCGTTATTAGTAATTTAATTAATTGTAAATTATCAAAAGCAAAATCAATATTATCAACTTTCGAAGATTTACAACACCCACCAATGGCAGTTGATGATGGTTTAGCAACACCAATTAAAAGCACTTTTCAACCATCTAATTATCATTATATTATTGATAATCTCAAAACACCATCAAGAAATGTAGAACTTACTAATCTAAATAATAATCCTACACAAGAAGCAGCGTGGGGAGCAGTCCATATTAAAGAACTTGTCGATGGATTTAAAGAATGTAATAAGGTAGTAGAAACTCTTGAACCACTAAAAGAAAATTTTGTTATTAGTAGAGGTTTAAGTAGATACAATCATACATATAACTTTTTAGCACAACGTGGAGAAACACGTTTAAATATGGAATTTGTATTAAATGATAGTCCAACTCTAAATCATAATTTTGTTTATCATTGGAAGCAATTAGTTATATCTCCACAAGGTGTAGAAGTGATTGTTTAAACATAAATCTAAATCCAAGTTAAATTTACATTTTTATTTTATTATATATATATATAGTATAATGAGTTCAGCACGTCCTATCAGTATTACAAAAGCAGTAATTTATCCAATAAATAGTCAAAATGAATATACTTATAAGAAGGGTAATCCTATTATAAATTTTCAACTTGCTCCCCAAAATGGACAACGATTATTAGACACAAAATCTTTAAGATTAAATTTTAAACTAAAATATTACAATGCTAATGGTAATACTTATGTTAATAATGATAATCGTTATCAAACAGCAGAATATACAGGACAAGTAAATCCACGTATAGGAAATTCAACAGTAATAGATGTAATTAGACTAAGGAATAATACAAATGAAATAATTGAAGAAGTAAGACATTATTCAAGAAATCTTGCTACAATTTATCCAATCACTAATAGTATTGTAGATTATCGAAATAAACTAAGTTGTAGTGATGGAGCAACTGCTTTACAATTACAACAAAACAGAGCAACTAATTCTTGTAGGTCAATGAGTTTAAAACTTAGGTGTGGTTTATTTTTAAATGAAACAAAACTTGATTTAAACCAATTAGGAGGTATGAAAATTGATATTGTATTAAATGCTGATTCTATGGTTTTTAATCAAACACAAATTGATGGGACAGCAAGTAATGATCAAGCATATTATGCTCTTAGTGATGTTAATTTAAGTTGGAATTATATTAATTTAGATAGACCAATACCACCAAGTAATCAACCAATCCCATATCCTCAATACAGTTCATTCACTCAAATTATTAATAGTTCAAATGATAGTAAATCGATGAATCTAAATCTTCAATCAGTTCGTGGAGCATTCCAAAACTTTATTCTATCAAGTAGAATTAATAATTGGGCATTTGATTCATTTGAAACTCCAAAACTCAAAAATACAGCAGATACTGAAAGACAAAATCAAAGAGTTCTGGAAGTCGCACATATGCGAAATGCTATGAAGTATCCTCTAAAATATACAATTAATGAAAGACGTGTTGTTGCTAATAACGCTTTTGAAACACATTTACACAGAAACTTTGTAAATACAATTATGAGTTATAACAGATTAAATAGTTCATTAGTATCAGCATATACACAAGGATTATTCGAATATGAACCAAGGACAGGAGCAGATGATGGATATAATGGTGGATTTGCTTTAAATGGTGCTAATCCAAAATCAGATGTGAATAAAGGAGACTTTAAGCATATATGGGGTATTGGTTCTAAATATGATTCATTAAATATAATGATGGGAGCAGAATTTAAGAATTCATTTTTCCAAGAACGTATAGAATCAACATTAAATGGTTCATCACCAAATACAGCGTTTTTATTTTGTTTAAGTAATCAACAACTATTAACAAAAGGTAATAATGTAAGACAAATTACTTAATTAATTAATTAGTTAAAACTTGAATTTAATTTTATAATTATATTATATAATAGTATATAATATAATGAGTATTGAATCTGGAAATGTTATGACAAATAATGATATTATGAATATGCTTTCAACTAATAAAAAAGGTGGAGGTGGTCAAAGTTGTAGGGTTGAGAGTATTGTTCAAGAAGCACAAACAAATAATCATCAATATACCGTTTTTAATATAAACAGTGGAGGTATTTTAGATAAATCATCACGTTTAAAAGTTTGTGTTTATGCTAATGGAGCAAATACCCAACTTACACCAATCAGTGGAGCACTTGCTCTAATTGATAGTGTTGAACTCAAAACTTCACAAGGTATATCAATAGCATCTACACACGATTTTCAACACGTATCAACTTGTAGACAATGTTTTGTTAATCAAGAACAAAGAAAAAACAGAAATTCACGTGTTTTAGGAACATACAATGTTTTTAATTATGCTGCGGATGGGACAGTTCAATTAGAACCTCGTCCTAGTAATTTACAACTTGCTTCAAGTGCTATAAGAAAATGTGAATATACAATTACTCTCGAACAAATGTTCCCCGAACTTTTTCCTTTTATGCTTCCCGTTTTTTGTATAGCAGATAATCTACAATTATGTATAACTTGGTCAAGTGGAAATGCGGCAATACTTGGTAGAGGATTACCTATTAATAATGCTCTTGGTGTAAATCCAATTGTTATTGATGATAATTCAACTCAATTTATAGCAGATCATTTATATTTTGACCCAATGACTATGAATAGAATTTTACAATCAACACAAGGTAGAGGTGGTTTAGTTGTTCCTTATGGTGATTATCAATTAGTAAAAAATCAGTTTTCTACTCCTAACGCAGCAATAGGTGATCCTGGCGATGAAACTGCTGATACTTCAATTGCTGTAAAAAATCAATTTAATATTGGTATGAGTGGTTTATCAGTTCGTTATATGTTAATGATGCTTCAAAATCAAGGAATAAATGTTGCTCCTCCATTACACGGTAGTGATGATATTGGAGCACAACAGAGGATTTTTGGTAAGTATGGTTCAACTGGTCCAATCCCAACTAACAAAGAAAGATTACAAATTGTTATAAATAATGTAAATTATTTTCAAAAAGAGGTTGATACAGCAGCAAGGTTTTATAATGAACTTGAAGATGTATTCGGTGTTCAACCTTCTATTCCTTGGGCGGTTTATACAAATGAACAAAACTATCATCAAGATTTAACACAAACAGCAACCAATACTGGTGCTGGTGGATCAAGATTATTTAAAGTTTCACCAAGTGCTCTTGTTAATCAATCAGTAAATTTATATAATGGAAATTTAACTGGAAGATTACTTAGTGGTGGATTGAATTTCAAAGGTGTTAATTTCAGTTATGCTCACAATAATAATGTAGGAACTGGTATGAGGGTCGGTGATACTCCTATTGAAATTTCATATACTTATCCTTGGTGTTTTAATGATAAGGAGGGAACAAGACTTATGAGAATTTATAGTTGTTGTGAAAGAGTAATGAGTATTGAAAACGGAAATATAAGTGTAGATTTTTCTTAATTTTATATATATTATTATATAATGAATCACTTAAATGAATATAGAATTGAAATATCACAAAAATTAAAACAATTAGAATTGAATAAAGAAATAAATTCATTAAGAATAAAAGAGAAAGAAATTGAAGAAGCATTAGA
>WLWF01001992.1_pt1 | contig 15483 bp, 35 predicted proteins | sample 6718331 | NCBI WGS metagenome assembly WLWF01 (sample SAMN12718692, study PRJNA515312) | sponge metagenome | isolation source: marine sponge | host: Mycale hentscheli | place: New Zealand: South Island, Marlborough, Capsize Point | collected 2003-05-01
GATTTTGGTGTTTGAAGTCCTTTCCGAACTTCCTCTTATTATCTAGTATAGTTAGGTAGGTAAGTTTCTTGCGAAAGTCTTCTTGCTTCTCAAAAAACTTACCGTCCTTGTTTCTGTATTGTTTTCTACTGAGGGTTTTACGCCTCAAGAGTAACTCTCCAAAAAGATCAAAGAGGTCTCCTTGAAATTATCGTACCAGTACGAGCATCGACTTTGACCTCTTCGTCGGGGCAGTGCATTGAGAAACTCCCTGCGCCGTTGACCCTGCCTTGTACGCCGGGAGCCCAGACATTACGCAGCGTAATCATCTTAGCTTTGATGGTGGGATCGTCAACATAGGCGTCCACCTTTAGTCCAGCCTTGTTCCGGCTGTTGTTCCTCACGATGAACACGCAGTCTTCGATTACAAGGTCCTCGAATGACCGTAGCGAAAGAATAGACCTATCGGGCGTCGTGTAGTCGTAAAGGTTATTCTTAAGCTCGATTAGCTTTGTCTGACAACCGCCAGTCCAATTGCTTCCGTCATCCCAAGATCCTGCCGTAACCACCATCGCACCTGTGCTGTGATAGTCACCGAAGTAGTCGCTGTTGGGTTGGTCCCAGTTAGCTACGAACGAAGAGTTGCTTACTTTGAAGGTGCCAGGGTGATCTACGTTTCCGCAGGTAAAGTACGTCAGAGAAAAAGACCCGCGCCCCGCAAATCTACCGCAGTCGATCATATGGCAGTCGTCCACGATGTAAACCGGGTCTGCCGTATACGAGTGGTTGTTCTTGTACGCGGAGCCCTTGGCGACTGGCCTGTGCGCGTACTGAAGCCCTTGGGCACCGACGTTCACGAACGTAGAACGGCGAACCGTCGAGCCCGCCTGAGGCGAAATGTAAAGGCCATGCTCCTTCATAAAAGAGAAGTCGCAGTCATCTACAAGGCGCTCAGGAACGTAATGCTCCCTAGCCCCCCAGAGGTTCTTGGTAGCCCAAACATCCTCTACGGCACTACGGCACTCAATGTTCTTCCAGATGTACTTTCCGGGACGAGGATCGGTGTCAACGTGCATGTTACTGTGCCACTGCCCAGTTACGACCGACTCCATGTTCTCCTTAATGAGATCACCTTGGGTCCACTGACCTCGCCTAACGTCACCAGGAGATTCCGTGACCCTTCCAGTTCGGCTTGCAAGTATATCGGGATATCTCCACAACTTGTTTTCCGCCGCCGTTTTTTCGGCTCTATCTATCGCCTTAAAATCAGTTGGACCAGGAGGAGGTACGGGAGGATCAATTTGAATCTCATAAGCTATTTCCTCACTCCAAGGAGATGCATGCGGCGTACCATCAGCTTTGTAGCCATAACCACGAATCCGGTAAATCCAAACAGATTCAACATCAGCGTAATCCTCAGAGATTATATCCGACCAACGATCCACAGCTTCTTTGGTTAGACTTTTCCAACTACTTATCTCAGGATCTTCTGCCCTTCTCTGAACTTGTACTCCAGGTGTTTCACGGGGGAGCGGCATACTCCAACTAAGAGCTACCGTCCGACCTCGACCTTGGACCTTGAAGTCCGCTGGAAGAACAGGTCGCGGCACAATTGGCTTAGGCCCCGGATCTATAGACTCTTCGTATGCATCAATGATTTCTGTTACCTTATCAGAGTAGGCATCAAACTCGCTCTTAAGAGCATCCACATATTCATTTCTTTCAGTCATGATTTTTTCTCCTCATCCGCAGGTCTAACCTTTTGGGCTACCTTACCCGCAATGTGCGCTACTTTACCTCTAATCCCCGCTCGCTTAGGCTTGCCACTAGCATCGTCTACCTCGCCCCTACGATACTGCTTACGAGCAAAGCTATCTAATTTGTCAGCAACCTTGGTTCGAGTTTTTCCAAACATCGCCTCGGCTAGAATATCTCCGATCTGTTGATAACTCATGTGGTCTTTTAGGTCTTCCATCTTTTTCGCAGCACGATCAAGACGACCACGATATGCTTTTATAGCCCGTTCTCGTCTTAATAAATTTTGTTCCGTTGGCTTATCTTGTCGAGCTTTATCAAGCTTTTCTTTAGCGTCTATCGCCTTTTGCGTCTCATCTTTATAGTTCAGTTCTTTACGCGCAATCTTGGCTTCTTCTAGTGCTTCTAAGTATCTCATGGCTTGGGCTTGGGCTTCTTCGAAGAATAAAACTCTTTGAATTGCTTCTCGTACTTTCTCTTCTTAGCTTTGAGGAAGTCGTCAGCACTCTTCCTGTTCGTGACCTTTATGTTTTTGGGCTCCTCCTCCTCATCAATCAAAGCTAGTCCGATTAACTTGTAAGCTTCTTTGACACAAGAACCCTTGCTGTATGGGACCGATCCAGGCTTAGGCTTGTAACCCGTCCAGCACCTACCCCTCTTCTTCTTAGCTTCTTCTAACTTCGAATGACGCTGCTTAATTAAAGAACTAACCGAGTTAGCCATCTTCTCGGTGTCTCTTCCTCTAGCTATTGAATCAGCCGCCTTCCACGCCGCTTTATAAGCTCTACCTTTAGGAGCCTCCCCTTTTCGAGCTTTACGCTCAAGATCACGAGCCTTCTCTACCTTCTTTTTTGAGCTTTCTTCTAACTTTTCTAAATACTTCATATCTAACTCCGAGTTCTACTCTTATGTAGCTTAGGAGTCCCTTAAGTTATATGGGAATTTTTTTATATTTTTTGAGGACTTAAAGTAATAGGAGTCCCTGCATATAGGTCCAGGACATCGCATATAGGAGTCCCTGCGGCGTCAAATCGTCCGGTGACCTAAGTGCATAGGGGGCAGGGGGTTAGGGAGGCAGAAATGTGCATGGAAACTAGTGCATGGGGTTGCATATGCTGGGGAGTGTGCTATAATGGAGGCATGAACAGCAAGATCATCACCATCGCCGTGCTCGCCCTCCTCGTTGGCCTTGTCTACCTTGCCGATGCCAAGGGATGGACCCAAGAGACCATCAAGCCGAGCGACAAGCCCAAGGCTCTCAAGAGCCAGGGTCTCCTCCTTGGTGCCCTTGCAGTCCTTGGCATTTTCTGATCCGATCCTCAAGTTCACCCTGGCATCTGGTCGATAATATAGGTACAATGGCACACATGAAAGAAGTCTACACGGTCGTCGATGGCGAGGACAACTACGGTATTTCCAGCTTCCACCTGTTCGACAGCGAGGACAAGGCCAGGGAGTTCGTCAAGAGCACCCTGCTCCCCCGCTACTGCTCGGAGGCGTTCCCCTGGATTGAGGAGCCTGTGGACGGAGCACTTGCCAACTGGCGCGCTGGCTGCGACTACATCACCATTTTCAAGACGAGGGTCAACTAATGAAATTCGGGCGACACATGAACATCCACAGGACTACCATCGTCTGCGAGTGCTGCGACCGAGAAAAGCCCTGGGCAGAGCGATGCGAGGACTACATATGGATCGACATCTGCGACGATTGCGAGACTGATTTCAGCATCGCTGAGAAAGCACACCAAACCAACGGAGGCACTTATGAAGACTAAGCTCAAGAACACCAACGAATACACCCGCTCCGAGTCTCCCTTTCTCACGGTTGGGCTCATCCTTGCCATCTTCGGGGGAGTCATCATCTACGGCGCTTTGTTCGCCTGAATTCCAAGGTTGCTCTTGCCCTTCGGGGCAGGAGCGCCGGGGCGGAACGCCCTAAGTCCATATACGACAGGCACTTAGGATCGAAATTCATGCCCCGAAAACGCTCCCCACTGTATACAAGCCGAGGCCCATCGGTTACAATTTCACACATGATCACCAACCGCTACGCCAACAACAACGTCCGCTTCTACTACGCCTTTCCCCAGGCTGACCTCACTAACCCAGACCTTGAGATCCTCGAAGCCAGCCCCACGAGGAACAAGGCAAGCGTGGAGTGGCGCTGGTCTCCTGGGGACTGGGCAGGGATTGCCCGATCCTATAGCCTGTCCGCGCACGAGGCTGCCCACATGTATCTGACCAAGTGGACGATGGCCGAGGTTGAGACCTTCTATGATTGGATCTGCGAGCCCGCACACTACGCAGATCATGTAAACATCGAGAGGGAGGACGATGGCTCTTACATCACTCAGTATGATGAGGTCAATCTGCGCTCCACTACCTATGCAGAGCGTGACGACTGGCTCTTCTTCTCTCTCGCTCCCGCTGCAAAAGCCTACAAATACATTTGACCTGAGGGCCTTAGGGTCCCGGCGCGGAGCGCCGTAAGTCCATATGCACCAACCACTTACGCACGCAAATTCATTCACATAGAACGGGCGCAAGGGTTGCAATCACGAGGGAACGCGGGTATAATGAGGACATGGAAACGAAAGACATCTGGGGCACTCCCAACAAGCGCAACCCGTACATCATCGAGTGGGTTGTCAACGGTAAGAAGCTCCAACTCATCACGAGCTTCAACCACTACCGTATCGTGAACACGGACGGCTTCATTGATGATGCCTACTACCCCACCGAGTGGTACAGCCTGGATCGTATGATCAAAATCCTTAGCCTGTGATGAATCAAGATCAAAAAGACCGAGCCCTGCGCTCTGTATTCTTTGGACAGCCTGGACCGTTCTGGTACTCTGGCAAGGTTCTGGATGACAGCGTGTTCTGGTCTCAGGACAAGCGGTTCCAAGAGGAGCGCCTGAAGCGTTCCCTGCCTCGCTCTAAGCTGCGGGCACTAGGTGACCTCTGGTTCTGCAATCTTTGCTGGCAAAACCCTTGACCTGTGGGGCTTAGGCCCCGGCGGCGACCGCCGCAAGTCCATATACCACAAGCACTTAGGGACGCAATTTCATGCAAAGAGAACGGACGCAGTAGTGGCAATCATGAGCAAGGGCGGTTATAATGCCTACATGAAGAAAAACGACACCAGCCCGCTCGATGACGACATGGCTCAACTTATGGACATCATCTTCCTCGCGGGGTTCGATTTCGGCAAGGCCAACATCATGGACGGCCCTAACGCGCTCAGGATCTTCAAGCTCGGCATGGGCGACGATAAGCTCCGTCAGGCCACGTTCGACGCACTCGATGCGGGCAAGGCTCACATCGCCAAGCTCATCGCACAAGACGCCCAAAAAAGCGCCGATATGAATTGAAACGCCCATCGCCCCAGGGTATAATGGGGCATACACGGGGGAGACCCCATCATCACAACATCAACCAAGAGAATCATATGTTCAACGACATCACCAACATCGTCCGCTCCAACCAGAACGCCGTCATGTTCCGCATTGGGAACGGCTGCGCCAACTCTGCCATCTACAGCATTGTGGATGTGAAGACTCAGAAGACCATCAAAGTCGGTACACGCGATGCGTGCAAAGCCTACTGGAATCGTCACCTCAAGAACTCGCGGCAGTTCGTGACGCCCAACGGCTCCAACCATCGCTTCATGGGGGCCTGATGATCCCCACTCGTCAGGGCGAGTCTAAATAGCATTTAGGCCCTGAGCGGCTCCCTTCGGGGAGCGTATGATCAACATTCACAACAGCCACACCATCCATGCCGAAGTTCACCACAGCAACGAGGGGCGTGGGTGGCTCACTCTGAAGGTCAAGCGCAGGAACTGGTACGACATGGAAAAGATGGAAGAGATCGAGGTGACCATGTTCACGGAGGACATTTCCAGGCTCGCCTGTGATCTGTCCGAGGAGCTTCGTGAAGGTCTCGCGGAAATGAACGTGGAATTTTGAGGGTTGGCCCTTGCCCTTCGGGGCGGGGCCGCCGGGGCCGAAGGCCCTAAGTCCATATAGGACAGGCACTTAGGAGCGAAAGTTTCTACCCTCAGAACGGAGATAGATCACCACCTGGAGAGCAAGATCGAGTACAATGTGGGCATGAAGAACGAGAAGAACATCGACTGCAACGGCGACTCCTGGCACATCGAAGCGCAGGACAGCGACGGGCTCACGATCTGGCAAGCGTGGCGTGTCACCTTCAACGGTCACCAGCGCAACCTCTCCTGGCACTGCTCCGAGGAGGATGCCAAGGCATTCATCGCAGCGGGCATCGCTCAGGCCCAACGCTCGCATGATGAGCGAGTCTCGCACATGCGAAACGAGTTCGAGCAAGCTCAGGCTGACATGGCCGAGCTTCGCGGTCCTAAGGGGTGGGTCTGATGTTCGGTGACGAGGCAGAGTCATTCCTTGCAGTCCTTGCGACTGCTTCCCTTTTCTTTATTCTCACCTTTCTAATCTAATGGACGAAGAACTCACGCTCGAAGAACTTGAAGAGATCCTTGGAGATCTTATCGGTGACCTGCTCCCCGACAAGGATGTGGACGCACTGAAAACCGACTGAAAATGAGGATTGCCCTTGCCCTTCGGGGCAGGGGCCGCCGGGGCCGAAGGCCCTAAGTCCATATATGACAGACACTTACGAACGCAAATTCATGCAAATAGATCGAACGCACCTGTGGACAGAGCGAGCAAACGCGGGTATAATGAGGGCATGAGCTACGAAGATCAGCGACAGGCAGCCCTCTCCCTCTACTCTGACCTCTACAAGGAGGTTCATGGGGTCCGTCCCAGGTGGAACTATGGTTTCACTCTTGAGCAGTTCGATACTGCTATCCAAGCCCTGGATTGTGAGATCCAGGATCGTATCCTAGAGGATGCGGAAGACGCTTGGAAGCGTCACTCCAATAACACCACCTTCACTAACCCCATCAAATTTTCCTGATGTTCGACGAACGCAACTATATTAACGGCGACAATCAAATTGACGCACGTTGGCAAGCTGAGGAAGACCAAGCGGCTCTTGAGCTTACCGAAGCTATTACCCAGATCCGAAAGGATGTGTGGGATACCTACGAGCGCGATATGGAGATCTACGCGCTAGTTCATGATCTCCAAAGCGGATGGGGTAGCATGTGGGATGAGAATGAGCTTATCACAGAGATTACCTATCTCTACAAGTTCGCGCGTGAGAAGTTCATTCGTCTCTACGAGGGCGTCTACACTACACTGCATCCTTTCGATCTCGCACGATTCGTCAACTGCTGAGGTTTTTCTTGACACGGGGCGCTTCGGCGCGGCGGGGCCGAAGGCCCTAAGTCCATATATGACAGACACTTACGCATGAAAGTTTATGCCCCTAGAACGGACAAAGCATTCGACACAGCGCCCAAACGCGGGTACAATACAGGCATGAAGACAGAAACGATCTACAAGAGCGACGCCTATCCCCAAGTCCAGAACACGGATCAATTCCGCAAGTTCATCCTGTGGGGATGCCAGGGTGTCGAGTCCATGCCTCCCACTGCCCGTTGGAAATTCTTCAATCCCTGTGGTGCCCAGACTTGGTTCATCTCCGAGGCTGAGGAGGTTGTCCACATGGATGGCACTGCCGATCTCCAGATGTTCGGCTGGTGTGATATGGGCATGGGTTGCCCCGAGCTTGGCTATGTCCTGCTCTCGGAGCTTGCATCCATCGACGGGCCTCTTGGCCTTGGTATCGAGCGGGATATCTACTTCGATGCTTGCCCGCTTGGGGAGGTGATGTCTTGAAGTATTCCCTCTCGCTTGGCGCTATCCTGAGTAATCAGGAGATGCAGGACTTCCTCGAACAGATGGACGAAGCCGCAGCCGATTGGCTCGGTCTTGATGATGAGGACCTCCAAGAGGCTTCCAACATCAACGTGACCTTCGAGATCCAGGACATGTGATTTCTGAGGTTTGCCCTTGCCCTTCGGGGCAGGGGCTCCGGCGGCGACCGCCGCAAGTCCATATACCACAAGCACTTACGCACGAAAGTTTCTCCCCACAGATTCAAGATAGCCCACCACCTAGGACGATAAATAGAGTACAATGGCACACATGAAAGACACGAACAGCGACTTCGACCCCACCCTTCCGACCGACCGACAGCCCGTGACCGAGTGGGACCAACCGATGGACGAAGCGGATAGCTACGTCGATTGGGACGAGGTGTCCGACAGTGACGCCGATTGGCGATGGGAGTCTGAGCAAGGTGATAGCTACATTCTTGAGGACTCTTGGGATGACGAGTCTGGTCTCGCATCCGCTGGATTCGGCATGGACGAATCCTACTGATCTTCCCCTTTTCTCTTCTTTTCTCTCGACAGACACCACTCCAAACAGTATAATGGCACACATGAAAGATTTCAGCAACGACGCCACGATGGCGCAACTTCAGGGTATCTCCGTTCAACTTGGCGACATCTTCGCTCGCGTCTACCGCGACAACAAGAAGGACGTTCAGCTTGACGGTAGCCATACCTACCTCTCGCTCCAGATCCTTGAGGCGTACAAGGAGGTGCGCCGATGCCTTCCCCGCGAAGGCGATTACAAGGACGCGCGTCACGTTGGCGCTGACGCTGCCCACTCGGCAACGCAGGGGGACGAGCTTCCCCGCAACCTGACGGCTCAGGGTTGATAGATGACAGGGAGCGGGTGAGCTAGAGTCTTACTCGCAATCCGCTCCCTCCCACTGCCCCCGAAAGATCCTAACCGAGTGCGATCTTTCGGGGGTTTTTGTGGATTTTGGCGGCTTCGCCGCCGGGGCCGAAGGCCCTAAGTCCATATGCGACAGACACTTAGGACCGAAAAGAAAACCAGAGAACACGCACACAATGGGTGCGGGATCGGGTATACTGACAGCATGAAGACGACTACTCTGTACAAGAAGGGCATCAAGCGCCCGATGGAAGCCAAGAACATCCTCAAGCCTGGGGCTAATAACAAAAAGCTAGGCCGTAAGGTTCTAAAAGGTAAGTGGAAGGGCGCTTATATCTATTCACTAACGCTTACGGAACGCGCTACCTGTCCAACTAGTTGTCACCATTGGGATGACTGCTACGGTAACAATATGCCGTTCGCTCATCGTTTCGAACATGGTCCTCTGCTACAGGATAAGCTACACTCCGAGGTCGCTGCCCTATGCCAAAAGCATGACAAGGTAGCTATTCGTCTCCATGTCCTCGGAGACTTCTACTCTATCGAATATGTGCGCTTTTGGGATGCGCTTATGTGTGTGCATCCTAACCTTCATGTCTGGGGTTATACCGCTCGCACCGATAGCATTGGGCGTGAGGTTATGGCGTTGAATCTACGCTATCCCGAACGCTGGGCTGTTCGCATCTCTTCTAATCAAGAGTCCACCGATCCTATGGCTATCTTCGCAGCCGAAGAATCATTCGAGGGTAAGTCTTTTGACTGCCCCGAACAAACTGGCAAAGCCGCATCCTGTGGTGACTGTGGCGCTTGCTGGCAGTCTTCCGTTACCGTTCGATTCCTCTCACACTAATAGACCTATGGATTGGGAATGTGATAACTGTGGCTCAAAAGAAGTGCAACAAGAATACGCTTTCATGCGTCCGATGAATAATACTGAGTCGGATTATCTAGATGATGCAACAAACGCATGGCAAAATGATTTCTATTGGTGTGAAGAATGCCAGGATGAATGCAACCCCCATTACAGATAAAGAATAATCGGGGATTGGCCTTGCCCTTCGGGGCGGGGCCGCCGGGCGCGACCGACCTAAGTCCATATATTCCAAGACCTTCCGTCAGAAATTTGCACGCCAGAGATCGGAGATAGGTCCCCCCAAGAGGAGCCCAATAGAGTACAATGGATGCATGAGACGATACGCTGAGACGACCCACGGGGCCATCAGGTGCTCCCACGGTGGTATGGGCTTCAAGTGCCCGTGCTGCAACCGCTTTGGCATGTCTACTAGGCGTAGGCATAGGGCTAAGAAAAGCGATAGCCGTTTCGTTAGGCGTAAGCTTAACCAGAACCTTCGTAACAACAAAGAGGATAACTAATGAGTAACTTTATCACTAAGACTTTCGATTGGAAAGCAGCAAGCGAACGCATTAGCGAACAGCTTGAAGAAGGTAATAGCGTAGTGCAAGCTCGTATCGAAAAGCATATTGGTATGCTTATCTTTAGGCAATATCGTTATGGTAAGCAGTACGATCAACTGAATGAACTAGCTACTACGTTCTTCGATATGGATGGCATTAGGATGTCCAATTTCTCTACTATGGACAATCAGCCTATTAATATTACAGACGAGTTTATTACTCAAGAGCAGTATATGCTAAGGCTTATGGAATTGTATTATGCTATCAAAGTAGTTTACTCAGATGCTAAGGCTCGGGAAGCTTTCCACTACTACTCTGTTGGAGATCACGATACCTAATTAGTATCGAATTAGGATAGCCTCTGGACTATAATAAGTTCGGAGGCTATCTTTTTATGAATAAACTATGCTTTGCAATAGAGGACAATGTAATCAAAGGCATTAGCTTTGATCGGAACCAATTGAGTGGACTTATGTATGAGTCTACTGGTAGGATCCAAGAAGTGACTGTATTAGATCTTGCAAGAATGTTCCAGGATAAGGGAGTGCAACTAGGTAGTGATTGGTTAGCAATAAGTCCTGTGGGACACTCTGCTCCAATCCCTAGTACGAGCATTGATGCATGGCCTGATGATGGTGACTGAGGTAGTTGCTGAGGTCAAGTTTGACTTTCTCGGTATGCATAAAGGAACCCTGCTCTTAACTTAATGAGAGCAGGGTTCCTGCCTATAGAGGCGTAGCTTTGGACTATTGGGCACTATATTTGACTTTTTCGGTACTGAGCCCTTAGGGCACCCCTAACTCACGGTACTAAAAATGAGGATTTTATCTAATTTGCCATTCGGGCAATATGCCATAAATTTGACTTTTTGGTTATACTACTAGCATAATCATAACCATCATACAAGTAATTAAAGCTGCTTTCCAACTAAACTTTGAACTACTTGTAGGGGGTGGGGTTATACCTATCATTTGACTTTTTGGGTGTATAGGAAACTAGTTTGTGAACTAATTCTGAGTTTTATTGGGAATTTGAGTTGGTGTGGGTCAAGCAAAAACTACATCAAACCCATAATCTCTAGCCATGCATAGTTTGACTTTTTGGTTATGCTATCCTTTCTATGTTGGAATCTAAATGGAATATACATATTATTTAGTTTGACTTTTTGGGTGTGTGTGTATGCTTATATTTGAGGAGTGCTTCTTTTCTCCTTTTCCGTATCTTTTTCTTCTGTTTTCTAGTCCTTCTGAATACCATATTACTTAATCCAATTCCAAAAGTGTGTCAAGTATTCATACCATGTGATTAGAGTACCTGTGATGATTATAGAGACATAAGCTAATACTATTGTGACTAGTAGTATGTTAGCTATGTCTCTTATGAGTTTCATTGTAGGTGTAGGATAACGTGTGAGAGTAATCCTGCAAAAAGTAAATAGACTGCGGTTGCTATGAACACAGTTGCATCTACTTTCTTCCTCCGTCTGTATGCGTACATGTCATTCTTCCTCTAGGTTGGTTAGTGGTACTTTGGGTACACACTCTGGGCATGGTTCATTGCATGTCTCGCACGCTTCTTCTTTTTGATTGTAGACGAAGGCTACTACTGCTAATACAAATACGCTTACTGCAAGTTTGACTTTTCTGGTCATGTCCATTCTCCATTACTAGCAGGGTTGGTGATGTCAGACATCTGACAGTAAATATCAACTAACTCAGGCATACCCGACAATTCTACTTCAGTGATTGAGTAAGTGTTTGGCGCGTGCCTATCTTCCATACTAGCCTTAACCTCAGTGGCTAAGGACATACTGTGACTGATGCGTGTCCAGTCTTCATCGTTATCACAAGTGATCTTGTAAAATAATGTGTGGCTCATGATTCTTTCCTATTAACGTAAGTAATTATAATAACTCCAGTAGTCGTTTACTACTTGTCCTGGCTTATGCTCCAGTGCGAAATGACCGTCATCATCATAAGCCATGTTTCTAAATCTCTTGTCAGAGTGCCTGACTATAAAGCTTGCCATGTCAATCTCTTTTAGTACAGGAGGGTTAGGCTCCAACCTAACCTTACCGTGCTTGTTGACTTGTCCCCAGCAAACTATCTTGATCTCTTCGGGACAGTTTTCCAAGTAATGGTTAATGTATTTTGCCCACTTGGGATGAATTATGTTGTCATCATCTAGAATGTATACCCACTCTGTAGAGACATGGTTTAGCCCCTTATTTAAACAGTTAAAGCCAAGCACTCCCTCCTCATCTGAGAACACAATCTTGGCATTCACATCGCAAGAGATACCATTGATATGCCATTTGAATTGCGTCACTCCTTTGTCATATACTACGATCCAATCACAGTAGTCAGGAATGCTCTCTTGGATTGACATAAGGTTTTCTGGCCTACTGCACGCCGTGACGATAGTGATTGCATTCTTTCTAGCTACCCAACAAGAACCAAACTTACCTGGGGTGATTAACTTACCTCCCATAGCTTCGTCTACAGCGTTCTTGACTCCTGGAATGGTTTTGGCTAAATAGTCGTGCCCTCCAATATAGCCTCCTTTTTTTACTTTAGGATACCACGCCTCGATATCCTTCTTCACGGACTCATAAGAGTGATCAGCGTCAAGGAAGACTGCATCCAAGGATTCATCTGCATACCACTTTGCTGCTTCTACTGAAGGCTTTCTGATCGTTTGATAATCTCGGTTACCCATGTTATCTTTAAACTCAGCGAACGCCTGTTCCTGCTCCCAGATATCAACGCAAACCACCGTTTGGTTCTGTTTCTTGTTGTCTACCAAATAAGAAGAACTTCTGCCTAGGTAAGAACCAACTTCTACAATTGTAGCATCACTTTTGCTGTTGCTAATCATGTAGTCATACGCTTTCGCGTCCTCTGGACCAAACCAACCTTCTATTTTTTCGTAAATACTCATTTATTCCTCTTTGTTAGAGTCCTCTCAATTAGAGTATACTTACCATTTGGGAATATGTCTGATAGTCTCTTCTTCTCTTGTTCTGCTGCAATCCAATCTTCGCACACAGCAGCTACTCTTGTGCTTGCAAATCCCATGCGGGAATCACTTGACTCCATGATGACTATTACTCTCATCTCCTTGAGTTTCTCACCCTTGACATGAACTCATCGAATTCTTCGTAGACCTTGTACATCTTCCCATCAGAGAAATGTACCTCAAGGTATTGGGCTTCACTTCCTTTGCCCATAGCAATGTCTGTATCAAAGACTGGGATTACTCTATCAATCTCGTCTGTGTTGATCATCATGCTGATCTCTCCCCCTTCTTGGCTTGTCCAGACAGGAATGTAATCGTCTGGATGTTTACCTGCTGAAAAGCCTAGGTTGAATGATGCTACTCCTATGGCTCCTAGCATGAGCCCCATCGTTTTGTCGTTCATATTTTATCTCCTGAAGAATATTATAGTAGTTGTGTTACAGGTATTTCTGTAATCAGATTTCTTATTTTTTGGACTCTTTAAGCTGCATTTTTAGAAGCCTGTTCTGCTCTCGCAAAGCAGTTATGGTCATAGCTCTCTGCCCACCAGGGCTGATGAACTTGCTCAGGATCGTGAATTGAAACCACTTCCAAGCAAACCAGAAAACAAATATCCAGCAGAAAAATCCAAAAAGTGCCATGTCAGTCGTCCTTTGTGTAATGTCCTTGATCGAACAAGTCTTCGTAGTATACTCTCATGCCCAGTTGCATGGCAAGGTTACGCTCGATGTTCGCTCCCTTGCTCTCTCTCCAGTTGGACAGCATGAAGACACCTTGACAATTCATCATTGTCTCGATACCTCGCTTCATGTACTCATTCCATGTCTTGCCTTCGTCTCCCTGGTAAGGGCTGACTCCGAACTTGTCAATGCGCCTGAGCTTCATGATCGCTGTCTCGAATGCATTATAACATTCTCTCTTCTTGAGTCCAGTGATTTGTCCGCTAATATAAATCTTTTCCATCAAAACTTCTCCACAGTGATAGTGTATCTAGTCTCGTCGGGAGGCATGTTGAGTGTGTTCTGACCGATAGCCAAACGAAGCGAGATCGCTCCAGCAGGTACAGTCACCGTGGTGTCAAAGTTTCCCACACCCCACTCGTCGAACGCTTGCCACAGATAATGAGCATCACCTGAAGGCTCCGTGTATCCGATGTAGAGATCCATGTCCCACCCAGCAGCGTAATCAAATTGAACACGGACATCCTTATCGGACCCCGTGGTGTTGAAGGGGACGCCTAGTTCCCCAAGAACGATCATGCAGTCCAGGTCCCCTGCGTGGATATTGCCTTCGATCAGGAAGAGCGGAGCCTCCGGTACAATGACGTTGGCGCTTCCTAGGTCAAAACCGTCATTGGGTTCGTCCGCGCGGTAAGAGGGGGGCACAGGGGCCGTCTCAGAGGACTCTGTGCCAGCACAGGCTGCTAGACCTGCTAACATAGCTAAATTTAGTTTCTTCATAGTTCATTCTGGAGCTTTGCTCCAAGGGTTTCCAAGAGTTGATTCGTCTCAGCCCAGGTCATACCAAGCTCTCTGGCGAGAGCACTCTTGTTCACTTCGCCAGACTCACGAATAATATTAGGGTCTTCCACCAACATACGGACAACTAGGGCTTCCTTCTCCTGGAGGAAGTTGGGAAGATCTTCCAATAACATAGAAAACTCTACAGACTCATGGGTAGCCGTCTCCTTCTCAAAGACCTCTTCGTTGTTCCAAGTTGACACTGTGTCTTTGGTAATACTAAACTTCTGCGTAATCTTCTTGCCTCGGCTGTTTTTGTTGTTCCACAGAGCAGTCTTAACATACTTGTTCCAGTGAGTCGTGTCCTTGAAGTCTTCGTATCCCTCTGGGTAAGCATCCGCATTCAGGCGAGTAAACGTGTTGATAGTCTCAAACAGAGCAAGCCACAGTTCCTGCACATTGTCTTCGATAGTCGCGGTAGCTAGATCACCACTGATCCAGTGTGCGATCTTGTAAAGTAGTTTGCCGTATCGTTCGTCGAGTTCGTTGTATTGTAGTTCGGTAAGCATATTAGCTCCAGCTTGCTTCAATGAGAAGGTTACTAGCTTCGTTAATGTGAGTTAGGAAAGTACGCAGATCTTGGTCAAGGAAATACCTATCCTGTTTTTTGGATTCAATCAAATCAAAAACCAATCTGTATAGAAGATTAAGTTCTTCAGATGAGAGAGACACAATAACATCGTTGTTGGAAGGCAGGTTTGGATTGATATACATTATAGGTCGAGGAAGTTCATCCTAGGAGTAAAATAAATGTAAAGAGTAATAAGAGTGATGACGGCCACAGCGGGCCAAATGAGTTGTGCTTCTTCGTTCTTCATATGAATATTATCGACAGATGAGCCTAAGGACTTTAGGCTTCCTGGAACAATATCCGTATGTCAGGTCAGATGCGGGTCAATTCATCTCGATTTCTTCCAAACTTTGAGATGCAAGCGTCTGGCGGATCACTCCGTACAGTTCCTTGGTCTCCTCTTCGCACGGACCTTTGTAGCAACTGATGCCCTGAAGAGCCCACCAAAGGGATGCGTATTCTTCGACGGTCTCCCAAATATTGCTTTTCTGGCGCTGCCGAACGATACGCCATGCAGCGGAGTCGTCG
>WLWF01001993.1_pt1 | contig 15480 bp, 8 predicted proteins | sample 6718331 | NCBI WGS metagenome assembly WLWF01 (sample SAMN12718692, study PRJNA515312) | sponge metagenome | isolation source: marine sponge | host: Mycale hentscheli | place: New Zealand: South Island, Marlborough, Capsize Point | collected 2003-05-01
TTTATATAATTTTCTCTTATTTCATTTAAACGTGTACGTGTACGAGGAAACATTCCTTCTCCCGCTTTTGCATCATCAACTTGTTTAAGTAATGTTTGACCTGCAACTGCAGGATCTTCAGCACCGATTAAATTATTACGCATATTAGTAACAGCAGCTCTTGAATTTTCTTCAAAAGCTAAAACATCTTGTTCTACTAAATTACGTATACCTTGACTTGTTGTTGCACCTGTAGAACCCGAAGTTGCTAAATCAGGTCCTATTTCAGCATTTAATGCTTTGAGAAAATCATCTATAACTTGTTGATTTCCATTTTTAAATTGTTGGTATAAAGCAGCTAAAGTTTCGTCATCAGCATTTTTTAAAAAAATATTTTCCTGAAGGTAGTACACTTTCTGATGATTTAATGGATATCAAAAAATATAGTTTTGATGAACAATTTGAAATGATGAAGTTACATGATGATTTGGTTGAACACATAAATACAAACCAAAAAGGTATATTTAATATTTTCGATACCAACAAACACAGTTTCGACATCAATAAATTACCTGATGATGTAAAATCAAATTTAATTGAGGATATGCAAAAAAGACTATCTAAGAATGAATCAAAATATATTGAAAAAATTGGTGCAGATAAATTTAGAAAAATAAATGAAAAATTACAACTTTTAGACCCAAAAGGGTATAGAGGTATTATAGGTGGCACACCAAAAGTATTAAAAGATGATTTAGTTAAGTTATTTAAAGATTTTGTTTTTATTGATAAAGATGGTTCTATACTTTCTTTTAAACCATTTAATAAATTTTTCAAAGAATTAGTAGAAAAAAATAATATACCAAAAAATAAACAAGATGTATTAAAAGATACATTAAAAAGTTCATTTAAATTTATTGGAAATGTTAAAGAATTTATTTTTGATTTTTTATGGAAAGTTTTTGGTTTTTTAATGAAGGAAACAGGGTACAGAAGATTATCACCACTTCCAGTTTACTTTGTTAATTTTTTAAATAGAACATATAAGAATTTTACTAATAACCCTGGTCTCTATTCATTAGCAAAGTTTGGTGGTGAGTTAAGTTTTATTTTGCCGTTAAATACTGCGATTAATGCTATGATATGGTATCCGAATTTATTTAGACTTTTTGATAATGAAAATTTTAGAAAAAAATTTAATCCAGATACCGCAGATTTTGGTTTTATATACACTACTAGTGGTCCAATAGTTTTATTACAAGATTTTTTAACTTTTGATGTGGTAAAAAATATATTGGTAAACAATGTAAATCAATTTTGTATAACACAACAAAGTATTATTTTTAAAAAAATGAATAAATTGATAGAAAAAGAAAATCAAAAAATTGAAGGGGGAGAAAATAAAATTAAATTGTTGGATGAAAATCAAGATGCTTTAGATTGTAAAAAAATAGTTAATCAACTAAAAGGTAAATTTAAAGAAATAAGTGATGAACTTATTAAAAGAATACAAACAGTAAAAGAAGAAGACTGTGAAAAATTCACAAACTTTTTAATTGGAAAAGGGTATATAGAAAATAGAGATGGTAAAATTGAAAAGAATATAGAATTTGAACATATTAAAGAATACTATGAAAGTAATACTGAATTAATGAAAACTATTGATACACTCAATGATAAATTTAAAACAAAGATAGCAAGTAAGTATATTAATATTTTTAAATTTTTGATAAAGGGTGGTATACCGGGAGAGTTCGATATTTTTGTTGATTCCGGTCAAATAGATTCAATTATTAATGATTTTGTAGAAAAAAAAGGACTATTAACTAAAATATCAGTTGAATCTTTATTAAAAGATAAATTTGATGGTAAAGAATATAAAGATAAATTTAATAAGTTTTTGGAGGATTGTATTAGTATAAGAGGTAAAAGAGAAGTGAAATTTGCAAAACCTGAAAAAAAGGATTCTACTAAAGTATTTGAAATTGATCCAGAAACAGAAGTTAAATTCGACTAATAATATAATAATAAAGTTTTAAAAAAAGTTTTATGGAAAACAGAAGTTTTTTAGATCCAAATTATGTACCTGATCAGTACAAAATACCATATGATGTTATAGAGTTACCATCACAGGGATTATTATACCCCAATAAAAAATCTAGTGTTAAAGTAGAATATTTAACCGCATACGATGAAAATATTTTATCATCACCAAACTTATTAAATAATGGAAAATATTTAGATATTTTAATAGAGAATAAAGTTAAAGATTTAGGTTTCGACCATAAAGAATTATTAAGTGGTGATAGATTGGCAATATTATTATTTTTGAGAACAACTGGTTTAGGTAATGAATATAGACAATATGTGTTTAAGAAAAGTGGTGAAATGGTTGAGGGTATTATAGATTTATCAACTATAAGTGTCAAAAAATTAGAAATAAAACCTGACGAAAAAAATGAATTTGATTTCGTTCTACCAACATCTAATATGAAAGTTAAGTTTAGAATTTTATCTCAAAAAGATGAGGAAGAATTAGAAGAGATTGATAATAAAACAAAAGAAAAAAATAATGGTATATCTACATTGTCAACACTTAGATTAGAAAGGTCTATTATGGAAATAGATGGTGAAAGAGACAAATTAAGAATATCACACATTTTAAAATCCCCAAAAGTTAAAATTATTGATATACGAAAGTTTAATAAATATTTAACTGAAATAGAGCCTGGTTTAAACTTAAAAACTACGGCAAGGACTAATGGGGGGGAGTCCATTGACTGCTTTCTTAGATTCGGAAAGAATTTTTGGTTTCCTGAAGTATGAAAATTATCTTTCTAGTGTTCTTAACGAACAATTGTTTTTAGTTAAGAATGGATTTTCATATAGAGATACTATGGAAATGACTTGTTTTATAAGAAAATATTATATTAATATTTTGTCACCAAAACAAGAATAGATTTTCTATATATTTATATAATATAAAATATTGTATTGTGAGAAAATTAAATTATATAAATAAATTAGTAGAGAACATATCTAAGGAAATTGATTTATTGTTAAATGAACAGTTTACTAAATCAGAAAAAAAAGATGTTAGTAAAAAAATAACTAACTTAAAAACTGATGTTGACGATTTAAAATCTAAAATACGAGATTTAGGTTATAGTTCTGATTTTCCATATAAAAGATGTGAAATTTATTTCGATGGTGAATATGAATTACCAATTCCTGAATATGGGTTAGAAGAAGAAAAAAGAACACTAAAAGGTAATATGTATTTTAAAGTTATTGGTGGTGATATTGATAACAAAAAAATATATTTAAAAACTAGAAGTATGGAAAATACTTTTTTTAAGATTCTTATAAAAGGTTTTAAAAGTTTTGAAACACTAAAACTTCAAAAAGGAACTGCGTTACTTTTATATAAAGATGATGAAAGATTTTTTGAAAATAATGAAGTGGATATAATATTTGAGTTTAACAAATTAAAATGATATGGCAAAAGAAATTTTTTCTATATTAAAAAAAGAAATATCTTCTATTTTGAAAAATTTGGAAAAAATAGAAAAAACTTATAATAAAAAAAATAAAAAATAATTTTTTATATTATGGATTGTGATGACGCATACGAAATAATGAAGGATGAAAACGACCCAGAATTTAATAAGGCGGTTTATAAATCTATTGGTTGTTTAAGAAAAAGAATTAAAGAACTTGATGATGAAATAGATAAATCTGCATCAAAACAAAAAAGTTATTCATCAGGATTAAGTGAAGGTTATAAAGGTATTCGTAAAACCGTTATGGATTTATTGAAAAGTCAAAAGGAATTCACATTTTCTTTAGAAAGGCAATACGCATTGGGTGAACGTATGGCAGAAAAATATAAAGAAGTTAGTTTAAATATGGGTTTATCTGTTGGTAGAACAGATGAATTTGCGAAAATGTTTAATAAAGCAAGTGCGGAAATTGCAGAATTTGGAGGTGATATAGAAGATGCGGCAGGTATATATAAAGGTTTTACAGAAGATAGTGGCAGGTCTAGGATTATTTCACCAGAAGATGTTGAAAACATATTTCTTTTACAAAAGACTACTGGTATGATGGGTAATCAATCCGCTAAATTATATGAAACTTTTGATTTAATGGGTAAATCTTTGAGTGATGTAAATGAAGAAATGGAAACATTAATGAAAGATTCTCAAAGTATTGGTTTAAATTCATCTAAAGTTATTAAAACACTAGCAGATAATATAAAAAATATGCAAACATTTTCTTTTGTTAATGGTGTTAAGGGTATGACTGAAATGGCGAAACAAGCCGTTAAGATGAGAATTGATGTTTCAGATGTTTTAGGTATGGCAGATAAATTTTACCAACCTGAGGCTGCGATAGAAGCTGCTGCACAACTACAACTTTTAGGTGGTGATATTGCTGCAGCATTTGGTGATCCATTTACTGTAATGTATGAGGCTAGAAACAAACCAGAAGAATTAGCTAAGAGAGTTCAAAAAATGACTGAAAATATGATTCAGTTTAATGAAAAATCAGGTGAATATGAATTACCTGCCGAAGCTAGAATGCAATTAAAAGCAGTGGGTGAACAATTAGGGTTAAATATTAATTCTATGGTTGAAATGACTAGACAAGGTGCAAAAATGAAGGATGTAAAAATGCAATTGTCTGGTAGTATGTTTTCGGAAGAAGAGATTGAAGGTATTGCTAATATGGCTAAAGTTAAAGATGGTGAATTTAAAGTAGATATTTTTGACCCTAATACTGGTGAAAGATTAGAAAAAAGTTTAGATGAATTAGGTAAAAGTGATGTTGAAATGTTGTTAAAATCACCAAAGGATGAAAAACAATATATGGAACAAATGGCGTTAAATTCTATGACTACAAATGAACAACTTCAAGCTTTAAACGATAAATTTGAAAAATCATTTGTAGCTGCAGTAAATTATTATAAGACTCAAGAATCTTTTGCTAAACCATCTGTTGAAACATTTAAAAAAGGTAGTTCACAAATTTTAGAACAAGGTATAAAAGAATTTAATTTGGATGTAATTAAACAGATGGGTAATATTACAACAGAAAGTTTGATTAATTTAAATAAAGTACTACAAACAGGTATACAGGAAAAAATTGAATCTTTAACAGTTGAAAATGTAAAAAACCAATATGAAGAAATAAAAAAACTTTTTGAAGGTGCAGAAACTAAACCTATTGTTAATACTGGAAAAGGTGCTGGGGAAAATTCTTTAAAAGAATCTGAAGCAGAAGATTTTTTATCTAGAAGTGACGGTACTAAAGTATCTTTTAGTAGTATGGATAATGTAATTGGTACACTTTCAGATGGAACAGGACCTGTTGCGGACACATTTAAACTGTTAAGTAGTGTTATATCAAACAATAATAATTCGGGTGTTGTTGAGGTTAAAGGTAATCCAAAGATAGATATAAATATAAATTCAAATAACCCAAATATGAATTTCACATCAGAACAGATGGAACAGATTACTAATGTTGCTATGAAATCAATTTTATCAATATTTAATAATGGTGGTTCTATTGATGGTGGAAATCAGAGTCAAAATAGTAAGGGTTTTGAACAGAATTTAGGTACTTATGGATAAATTTTAAAAAAAATTACATATTACTATTGACTTTATTAAATATTTTTATTACTATTATGCAGGTCTTATAATATATTAATAACAAGAATATATAAACAGTAACTAGTAATTAACAAAAATATATAAACAGTAACTAGTAATTAACAAGAATATATAATACTGTAAATATTTAGTAATATACAAGAATTTTGAGCATGTTATATTTATATAATAGAATAATATAAATATGGCTAGTATTTTAAATTACAATAAAGGTTTATATTCAACTAAAGAATATAGAGATAAATTATTAGGTAGAAATCTCCCTCTACCTGTAAATGAGACATTAACTGAATCTGGTTTAGTATCGAAGTTAGAAGATATTGGTAACGTTATAAATGTACCAATAAATGGTACTTCTAGTGAAAATATCCAAAATATATACAACTCTGAAGAAAGGATGTTTCCTTTAGGTACATTTTTTAGGTTAACCAATAATGTTAATTTAAATAGTTATATACCACAAAATGATGAATATATAACATATGAATTAACTATTCCACCAAATTTGGGTTTTCCTTTACCTGAAGGTTTTGGACAAAAAGATAGAAGTCCATATCCATTTTCATATAACCCTGAAAGATTTTTTATTTTGGGAAATAGTTCTCAAATAGGTGTTGAGAATCCATTAAATGTTATTGATGATTATAAGGGTTATAATTTTAATACTGAAAGTTCATTGGGTTTAATTGGTGGGCAAGAATTGGAAAAAGGTATTAATGAAAAAATTAGTTACGTTAGAGAACAGAATAATACTGATACTCCAACAGTTGGAAGTGTTACATTACCAAATACTGTTGATGATTATATTAATATAGTTAGGGGTAATAAAATATATACAAGTATTTTAACTGATAATGATATTGGTTGGAATGAGTATATGAATAGTTCAAAAAATTCTGGTGATATTTCATTAACTAACAATACGGGTGGTGTTGTAAGAACTACATCAACAGAATCTAGAGTTAATACATTATTAGAAAAAACATCAGAAAAACAAGTATCATTTTTATTTGATTTATTACAAAGAAATGATTACAGACCTTTGTATGAAGATAGAAGATTTCAAGGTACTAGTAATGAAGGTACTAATGAAAGATATTATATTGGTGATGAAAAAAATACAAATAGAGGTTCATTTATAACCACAACTTTCAATGAAAGAGATTTTAATGATGATGATAGTGGTGGTACTGCACCAACAATAGATAATGATTATTATTGGGGTGATGGTTTACAGATATTAGAGTTTAACGAAAAAACATTATTACAAAAAACTAAGAACTTAGTAGATAATTATGATAGTGATGTATATATCAATCAAACAAAAAAATTCTTTAAAGATAAAAAGTTAGATAGATTAATAAGTAGAGGTAGTGGTATAGGTGTTACACCAAATCCACAATTAACTGGTGATTACGCAAGGGCGTGGACAGTAACAGATAACTATAATTATTCTAACGCAATTAGAAATAAAGGTTTATTTACATCGGAAGATGGTACAAAAGGATTTTCTTCAACAAGTGAAAAATCATCTTTGAGTGTTTTATTGGATAATGGACAACCAAAGGTTCATCCAACAATTGAAGATTCTGAAACAACTAGAAAAAAGTTTATGTTTTCTATTGAAAATCTTGCGTGGGCGGATAATTTGGCGGATTTACCATTAAGTGAAATCGGACCTGGTGATATATTAAGTAGAAATAAAGGTAGAATTATGTGGTTTCCACCATATGATTTAAAATTCGATGATACACATAACGCTAATTGGGAAACAACTAATTTTATTGGTAGAGGTGAACCAATTTATACATATAATAATTCTACTAGAAGTGGTTCAATTACTTTTAAAGTATTGGTGGACCACCCTAGAGTTATAAATTGTTATAGAGGTAAGAGTGATAATTTAATTGAAAGATTTAATGCGGGTACAATATCACCTGAAACATTTTTATCTGAATTAGAATGTTCAGTTCCACAAACTAGTAGAGATGAAATAAAAAAATTATTAAACGACACTAAAAATTCAAAAATAACTGTTACAGACACTAAAAAAACACAAGAATTAAATGTTGAAGACGAAGACATATCAGGTATTAGTCCAACCATAATTGATTTTTTAAATGAAAATTTAGATAGTTCAGTAACTATAAAATGTACTGGATATTTAGATAATAGTTTTAATTCTTCAGGTAATACTGAAAGAAAGAATATAAAAACATCTAAAACAAACGCTAGAAAAGTTTATGATAAAATAATTAAAACATTAAAGTTAAATAAAATATCAATAAAAAATATATCACCTAATATTATTGGTAAAGGTGTATTGGGTGGTAAAACTAGAGTTTCTGTGGTAGTAGAAACAACTGCAGAAAAAAACATTAATGAAGTTTTAAATGAACAAGGAAAAATAACTGACGATCAATATGTACCACAAGTTGTTAATTTAATTGATAATTTAATAATTGATGAAAATCAATATTTTGAGTTTATTGATGATAATTACCCTAATTATTTTAAAACAATATCAGAAAAAATACGATATTTCCAACCAGGATTTCATAGTGTAACACCTGAAGGTTTTAATAGTAGATTAACATTTCTTAATCAATGTATGAGACAAGGACCTAGTGTAAATGATAGTAGAGATAATGTTCAACCACAAAATTTATCATTTGGTAGACCACCTATTTGTATTTTAAGAATCGGTGATTTTTTTCACACTAAAATAGTAATTAATACTTTGTCAATTTCATATGATGGACCTCAATTCGATTTAAATCCTGAAGGGATAGGTATACAACCAATGATTGCGTCTGTAACATTATCTATTAATTATATAGGTGGTAATTCATTGTCAGGACCAATTAATAGATTACAAAATGCGGTATCATTTAATTATTATGCAAATACTGAAATATATGATCCTAGGGCGGATAGTATTAGTGATGCGGGAAATATTGTTGATGGTATAAAATTAAGTGAATTAAAAAAACAAATTTTAGATGAAAATTTATTTAACAATTACGTAGAGAATTTAAAAAATGATGGTATTGTAAATCAGGAGAAAGGTAATGAACAAAATGGTAACGATACGAGTGGTAATGATGGTAATGTTTTAGAAATAAGTTCAACTCTTAATGATGATGAATTAGAAATTGTGGTTAAAACTAGGTCAAATAAAAAACCTTCTGAAATAGTTATTGATGGTGAAAGTAATTCAGAAAATAAAATAAAGGTTATAATAAAAGATGGGAAGGGAAAAAAATTAAAAGATGAAGACTTTTCTGAAGCAGAGAATTCTATCAAATTAGATTTAAATGATAATAATATTATTAGTAAAAATACACTTGTGGGTTATGATGAAGAAATAAAAGAAGAAAAAGAAGAATTAGAAGATTTAGTTAATGAATTTATTTCAAATAAAAATAATGATACTAAAAAAGAAATAAATAAAACTAAAAAATCTATAAAAGATAAAGAAAAATCTAAAAAAGAATATATTAATAAAAATGTTAGTAAAGTTAAAGTAATTACTTTTTTAACAAAAAACAAGAAAAAAACAAAAACAGAAAAAACATTTACAATAACAGAAAATGGTGTAGAATAATATATTATGGGAAGAGAATATTACGATAGATATAAAAACTTTAAAGTGGATGGTGGTTATAAACCTTTACCATATATAAAGATTGTACCAAAATCTACTGATAAAACAGTTGTGTATGAAACAAATGTTTCTAGGTTAGATAAATTTAGTCAAAATTATTATGATAATCCTTTATATGGTTGGTTGATAATGTTGGCGAATCCACAATATGGAGGTGTAGAAGAAAATATACCAAATAATGAAATAATAAGGATACCTTTTCCTTTAAATGATAGTTTACAACAATATATAACTGAAGTTGATAAATACAGAACTTTATACGGTGAATAAAAATTATGGCAGATAATGTAAATGAAATTGGTAATGGTAGGGTATATGTTGTGGACCCTAACCCACCTGGTAGAGAAACAATACCATTAGAAGATTTATTCATATATGTAAAATTTACTGCATATCCTAGATCTAGAACTACATATAATGGTGGTGATAAATCTGGTAATGATTTTGTTAATTTTGGTGTTGAAGACGAAGTAAATTTTATATCTACAAAAATAAGATATAATGAAGATGGTAAATTAGATCCTGCCAAACAACAAACTTATGCAACTACTGATTGGACAAATATAAGTACATTTGGTGAAAATAGTAGTGGGGGTGTTTTAGAGGGTTTTGGTATAAAAAGTATTTCAATAAAATATAATGCTAGTTTAGTACCACAAGTAGATATTACATTTACAGATGTAAGAGGTTCTGCGTTATTTGATAAATTATCTGATAATTCAGATATAAAATCACCATATAGTGTATTTTTTAAATTACCATATCCAATATTTAGGTTATCAATTAAAGGGTATTATGGACAAAAGGTAGACTATTGTTTACATATGGTTAATTGGACATCTAGTTTTGATAACAATAGTGGTAATTTTGACATTAGTGCGAATTTTTTAGGGTATCAACAGGCAATACTTAATGATATGGTATTAGGTAATGTTATTGGTGTTGTAAATACAGAAGAGGGTTTTCAAAAATTACAAGGGATATATGGTGAAGATGAACAACCAATTAAAATAGATGATTTTTTAGTAAAACTTTCTAAGTTGCAAATTGATAGTGAAATTATAAAATCACAATCTGATTCATTTGAACAATTAAAAAAATTAAATGGTAAACTATCTTTATTAAAACAGTTACAATCTTTTATTGGAAAACCCATGCAAAAGAGTTTAGTAGGACAAAATAATGGTGACGAAAGTAAAAGTTATTTAGATATACCAAATGATGAATTTCAAGATATAACAGAACCATTAACTAGTACAGGTACTAATTTAGTAAATAGAAGAAATTATTTATCAATAAGAGATTATATATTGGTGAAAAATTCTAATAGAAGGGATGTTAAAAATTTTGTTAGTAATCTAACTGATGCAGTAAAAACATATCAGAAATTTATTACTACAACAGAAGATAGTGGCACACCTAGTAATAGTGTTGAATCACAAAAAAAACAAAAAATAAATAATAATAGGAAATTAAATACATCTAAGGATAAAGATTTAATTGATTCATTTTTTATTGGTGGAAAAGACGAAGAGAATAATTGGAAAAATTTTGTTAATAGTTTTACCAAAACAGGTAATGAAATAACAGGAAAAACATTAACTACAATAATAGATGCATTTAGAAGTGAAGATACTACTATTTCACTTACTAAAAATATTAATATACAAGAAGTAGGACAAGACGTTAATACTAATTTTTCATTAGAAACTTTTAATGAAAAGGTTACAAATACAAATACAAATAATGAATTTTTTAGTAACGAATTTTTAAGTCAAACAAGTGTATTTTTATTTGATTTAAGGTTACAAAGAAGTCTTTTACAAGACATAATAAACGATGTTGAAAGTACAGTAAAGACACTTAGGGATGAAGTAGAAGAAGAAATTAATAATGAGTTACTTAAAAACTTTAGAAAAGAAGTTGGTTTTAATCCTAATATAGAAAATTCTTTTAAGGTTATTATGAATAATACTCAGGCAATGATTGAAACAATATATAGTGTATCAAAATCATCTGAGGAAGTTAATAGTAAAAATAGATTTAGTGTTCTAAATAGATACGAAACTGACATACCAAAATCTGTAATAAATAAATTAAAAAGTAGTGAAACTAAAAAGGGTATTTCTTTTCCTTCCATATATGAATCAAATGATGGTAACGAATCATCTAAAGAAATATATATAGGAAACGTTAAAGGTGTTACTGATGAAAAATTAAAAGAATTATTTCCTGAATATGATTTTGTAGAAAAGGTTTTTGATAATTTAGTTAATAGAAGAAAATTTTTAAAACAAGTAACTAAGGCAGGTAATATAAAAAATTTGGATGGTGACAATTGGTTTCCTTTAAACCCTATGGATTATGAGATAAATCCATTTATTACTTTAAATAAAACAAATGATGAAATAGGTATTAGACAAGAACTTTATAAAACTATATTATCAAGAGTAGTTTTATTAAAAAATTACTCAAATTTTTCTGGTAAATTTATAAAGGATATAAGTACTTATGGTGTATTTGATTCTATTAACGCTAAAAATATTATATTAAATAATATTACAACTAACACAATAAAAGAAATTTTAAAAAGACCTATAACAAAAAATGAAATAATTAATTCAGGTTTAGGTAATTTGTTTATTGACGAAACAGATACTAACCTTACATTTAAAAATAATATTTTAGAAATTGGTGATATACCTTTAACTAGTGATCGTAATGATGAAAATAGTAAGTATATTGAACTAGATAATAGTGATATAATCAATAATAGTAAAAAATTATGGACTGAAATTGTAGGTAAGAGTAGTTATGGTAATAGAAATGAAAATTTAAAAAATAGTGATAGTTCGTATACAAAAAATAATAATATCACTACAAACTGTAAGGTTACTACTTTTTTTAAACGTATAAAACGTGGTATTATACAAAAAAATAGTAATAATAAAAATTTAAATAATTTATCGTATGAATCAATAAACCCAAATGATGATTATATAAATAAAACTAATTTTAAAAGTAGTGGTGATTGTGTTTTTGAAACTTATTTAGTTGATGGTACTTTTTATAATAATCAACCTACTATATATAGTCGTTCTTACTTAGCGTTAGGTACATTACCTTTTACATATTTTAAAGAAGGTATATTAGATATTTTAAATAATGATGGTGGGACTTCTAACAATGCAAGAATTATAGAGTTACCTAAATTGTACATATATTATATTGGTAGTTTATTATGGAGATTAAAAACCAATAAGGTTAATTTTAATATAACCCTAACAGGTAATTGTAGTTATAATATTTTTAAAACAGAAAAAAATAAATATTTAAGTAAATTTGGTTCTAAAAATAAAGAAGAAGATTTAGAAAATGTTTTAATAAATTTACCTGTAAGTGTGAGAGAATTTTTTATTAGACAATTTCAGAGATGGACTAAAAATAATTTTAATTACACACAAAAAGATGGTAGATTTGAAAATATTTTAAGAGGTATAAGTAATAAAGATAGTAATCTAGAAGAATCAATTGTTGATAAGAATAAAGAAAGAATAAGAGATTTATTTAAAGAAACTTCTAATTTAATTATTTTCAATAGTAAAATATTTGATCCGAATACTAATCAACCACCACTAACTATAACACAACAAGATTTAAATAATTATGTAGATTCTTTTAATGTTAATTTTATTGTTGATGAAAATACACAAAGTACCAATAATAATGGAGAACAGAATAAAAAAGATAAAGATAAGTTAGATAAATTAAAACTACAATTATATAATTATTTTAAAAATGTTAATGATAAGTGGGTATCTGACACAGAAAAAGGTTTTAATATTTGTGGTGGTAAAGGTAGAAATCTAATTGATTATTTTAAATTTATTGATAGGGGTTGGAATGATATTGGGGATAAAGCATCTTTTGATTTAAAAAGTTTCATTAACTTAGGTACTGATTTAGATGTTAGTGTTTATTTGTTTATAAGTAAAATTTTAAGAGATAGTAATTTCTTATTTCAAATATTACCTAACTATATAAACTATAAAAATTCAGAAGAAGTTGCACAGATGTTTAAACCACAAACTACATTAGAAAATAATAGTACTTCTGGACCTATATATTGTTGTATATATGCGGGTGGTAATTCACAAGCGTTAGATATTGGTGAAAGAAATAATTATTATTTTAATGATGATGGTTTTAAATTTGTTGATGGTGCACCATTACCAAAAGATATTAGTTCTGCTGATAAGGTAATTGATAAAGGTGAAAATGATTTTTCTTTGGTTGCGTTCAGAGTTGCGTTTGGTAGTCAAAATCAATCAATATTTAAAAGTGTTAGTTTAAATCAACAAGAACATAAAGAAACTGCGGAATATTTTAAAGTATTAAGTGATACTATTGATAAGAGAGGTGCAACACAAAGAAGTTATCAGGGTACTAACCTTATAAAATTATTTAAGACAAGATCTTACCAATGTTCTGTTGAGGCATTAGGTTGTATGAATATTCAACCATTGATGTATTTTGATTTACAAAATGTGCCATTTTTCAATGGTGCATATTTAATTACCAATGTTACTCATCAAATTAGTCCTAACAATATGTCTACATCATTTAATGGTTTAAGACAATCTAAATTTATTACACCACCTATTGAAGATATAACAACTAGTTTGGATGTTAATTTAGATGAAAGTTTTGATGTTCCAACAATAGAGTTTGTTAATTTATCACCAACGGATATTATTTATAGTATAGGTGTAAATGACCCAACAGGTGTTTTTGATTTTGATACTAATTTTACTGTTACTAACTTTAATAATATAGGTGTTACCAATACTGATATTACACAAGAGGTTTTAGATAGTTTTAAACAAATTTTGAGTGGGAATAGTATAAGTACAAATGCTCAAGTTTCTATGTTTATTGCTAATGTATTAACACAATCAGAAAATTTAACCAAAAAAGAATATAATTGGGCAGCTTCAGATTCAGATATTCAGTATTTTGATAATAATAATGAATTATACTATGATGAAATAGTTGAAAACAATAATAATGTTGAAGAACCAAAAAATGAGAATGTAGGTTTAGAATCTAAATATTTAACGGTACAACCAATATTTACTGGTAGTACATTAAGTGGTGGAACAGAACAGATATCTTATAAACCAACAGATAATAGTGGAAAATTTAAAGATCCAAAATACGGAAATTTTTTAGATGGTGACACATATAGGTATAAACCTAGAGGTTATTTATATATAATTGGTAGGAGACAATATTTTGATTTCTTTGGTTTTGATTCTTACTTAAAATACCCTTTTAGGTTAAGTGAGAATGAAACTCAAGCAATGGTATCCGCGATTCAAGTTTGGAAATTAAAAAAAGATAATAACAATAAAAGTTCTTTTCAATATATAGATGAGGCAAAACAAGATTCTGGTAAATCAACAATATTTAGTAAAACTGTAGAGATATCACAACAACTATCAGAAGGTAAAAAAATAGAGAAATCTTTTATAACTTTTGAAAAAGTTTTACAGAATTTTACATATAAAAATGATGCTGGTGTTAGTGAACCTTTAATTAATTTCTTTACATAATTTTTTTTAACTATAAATTTTATTATATTTGTAACTATGGATGTAGGAAATATAGTAACAGATACACCTATTAATGATGGTGATTTTAGAGTTTGTCTATCAATGGATGTAATAGACGAAACTTTACCTACGTTAATAGTAGGTTGGAAAACTGTAAGAGGTATTTACGGTAATGATGTTTCTATTTTACATAAAAAGATAAATGAAAGGACATATTGGACTTTTAATAGAAGAGAAAGAAAGATTGATTTTGAAAAGGATATAGAAAGTTTCAAAGAATTTTGTATAAATAGTTTTGGTGAAAATATACCATATGTGTATTTAGATTTATTATATGGTAAAAAAAGGATAAACTATAGAATCATTAAAAAACTACTATCATTAAAAAATTTAACAACATACATTGATGTTAATGGTATGGTTTACATTTATTCAGATAAAATAATATTTGGGGTAGATTTAAATGTTTTAGAATTTTTTGAAGGTAAAAAAGAAAAGGTAATAAATAAATTGAAGAACGTTAAAAACAACGTTTTTG
>WLWF01001997.1_pt1 | contig 15452 bp, 9 predicted proteins | sample 6718331 | NCBI WGS metagenome assembly WLWF01 (sample SAMN12718692, study PRJNA515312) | sponge metagenome | isolation source: marine sponge | host: Mycale hentscheli | place: New Zealand: South Island, Marlborough, Capsize Point | collected 2003-05-01
CACGCAAGGAAAATGAATACCATCCCACGTAGTAACTGCAGCCACATGGAATAACGTGTAAAGAGTTCTGTATGCATTCGGGTTTTCCAAACTGCGTTGAGTACGTGCATGGTGTGTTGCCGTCGTGTGTAGGGTGGCGGCATTTGCTACTTTTTCTTTTTTTCAGTCCGCTTTCGCTTCGGGCGGTTCGCATTCAAGCCGGCAGCAGGGTACGAGGAAATTGCTTCTTGAAGCATGGTGCGCGCAGAATCAGGAACGGCTGCAGGGTTGATCGCCGTGAGGGGTTCTTTTTCAAGCACATCGGTGGTTGTGTCGAAGAGGTCCCCGTTGTCGTAGAGCTTGAATCGCTTGTTCCGTGCAAAGCTGACTTCGTAATGACTGTATTTGTCATTGTATTTTGCAGATGATGGGCGGGGGAAATAGTAGCAGTAAATCCAGTCACGTGTGCGACCTTGTTTGCCTTCACACTGCGGCCAGAAACTCCAGCCATCTCCGTCGTTAATCTGTTTTTCCGGGAGCTGCGCTGCGTCCACTATTGTTGGGAAAACATCAGAGAAACAGATGAGATCATGTATGACCCGGCCACCTTGAATCTGACCGGGCCAGTTGACGATAAGCGGTACGTGTGTGCCATAGTCGTGCGTGTAACCTTTGCCACCCTGAATTGCCTGTCCGTCGAGTTCAGAGGTCAATTGGGCGTTCGTGCCATTGTCGCTTGTAAAGAGGATAAGGGTTTGTTCGCGAAGTCCCAGTGAAGTCAGTGTGTCTTCAAGACGGCCAACGTTCTTATCAATGTAGTGCACCATGTCGATAAAGTTGCTTTTGGCATCTGTTGAATGAGGGTCTTTACTTTCTGGGGTAACATGGAATGGGTTGTGGGGAAGAATCATCGGGAAATAAACCAGAAATGGGTCAGCTTGGTTTTTCCGTATGAAATTAATCAGAAAATCAGTGGTGATGTCGGGGCCGTAACTCTTGTCAGGGAGATCAAGTAATTTTCCATCCTGTACCAATGAAGGGTTCCAGTAGCGATTTCTGCCGCCACCTGGAATATTCCATAAACAGTGAGTTTCGAAGCCAGCTTCCTCGGGGGTAATACCACCTTTTCCTGTAAGCAACTGCCACTTGCCTGCCACCGCTGTGTGATAGCCATGCGCCTGGAAGTAGTTGCCGAATGTGGGTTGACCTTCTGGATACACACCAAAGTCAAAATAATTAAATACATTCGACTTTCCGGACATCAGGTTGACTCGGCTCGGTGTACAGAGAGGCGTCGAGTGGCAATTCTCGAATCGAACTCCGTTTGCTGCGAGTGCATCAAGACGCGGCGTTGGGTACTCACGGCTTCCGTAAGAACCAAAGCACTCAAATCCTACGTCATCACAAAGAATCAGGATAATATTTGGCTTTTCGGCTGCGTGGAGTTGGTGCGTAACAAAGAAAACAAGAAGAGTCGAAAAGTAAAAGAACAGTTTCATGGAAGATCTGGCTGGGGAAGGTTTGTGCTGGTCACTTTGGGGCACTCAGAGCCCAAATTCTTTGAGCTGAATGGTTTGGAAGATAAGGTCAGCTCTGGACGACTCGTACAGGATTCCAAGCGTGCTGTCATCTACCATAACGAGTGAACTGTATGCACCACCATCCTCGTCAAGCAGGATCTGCTTGGCCCATGTTGCTCCGTCGTCGAGGCTCATCTGAACAGTCATGTTTTTTCTCTGCGTTTTGTGGTGAGGGTTAGAGAAAAATAACACACTTCGGTCATCACTCAGACGGTGGGAGATCAGGCTGCCCATGCACACAGGCTCAGGGAGGGCACCATGGTCAGAGTTGTGTACCGTCCAGTGAGTGCCAAGGTCAGAAGTCACACTGACCGCTCGGCCATTTGTTTCTGATTTGTCTTGACGATTTCGATTGTCTCGGCTGTTGAGCATAAGTGAGCCATCAGACAGTTCCACAACAGCAGACTCAGTCGTGTTTGATCGAGCTGGGCTGGATACCGTCCATGTTTTGCCATGATCTCCGCTCCACGTCAGGTTGGAAAATGGCGTGCCGGTGGCATCCCGACCCTGTGTGGGAATTACTAATATGCCATTGGCAAGTGTGATTCCGTTGCCGGGCGCTGGTGCAAAGAGAAACCACTCCGGATTTTTCAGCCGGCTAGTCCAGTTCTCAGGATCCGACCATGTTAGTCCGTCGTCCTGTGAGCGTACAAACATGAACTGTGATGAGAGCGCAGGATCGTGGCCGGGTTCGGATCCCTTTCCTACCCACTGATGTGTTCCAGGTTTTCCATGCGCCCATAATGCGCTCACCAAAATTTCACCTGTCGCTTTATCAATGAGAATATTTGGGTCTGAGCAACCGTTTTGATCCTGCGGCAAACCTCCGAACTCCCCCATATCCATGATCGGTCGGGGTGATTCCCAGGTTTTTCCACCGTCTGTAGAGCGAGATAAGCCTATATCGATATGTCCCTGGAGGTCACGGCGACTCTCGTAACGCATGTCATACACCGCGAGCAAGGTCCTGCTTTTCGTTTTGACAATCCCAGGAATACGAAACGTATGACAGCCAGAGTCACCCTGGCGATGAATGACAACATAGGAGCGGTCACTTGCTGTCGAGATGCCCGCTTGGGAACAGAAGACAAATCCCATGACCACAAGAAAATTCAAGGCGATGGTGTTGATGGCTTTACGCGTACCAGAATGTCTTCGAGTTGACATGATTTATGGCACCTGTTGATTTGTGTTTTCTAATTCGTTGATAGCTCTATTGGTGACACGAACAATGTACTTATTTGGTTGGTTTAGCAACGCCTGCTTCAAAGAGGGAAGTGCTGGACGGGCCTCATCGTCCATTTCATCGAGAACAATTGCAGCAGCGAGTCGCCCCCATTGGTGCTCGCTTTGAAGCTCGGCCTCAAGGACCGGGAGTGCCTCTTCTGGAGAGCCAAGTTTGGCAACGGCCCTGGCCGCTGCAATGCGTACACTCGGTGATGGGTCATCGAGGCATTGTGTGACACGGGCGAGCATATTCTTGGCTGAAGTACCGATATTTCCAATGCCCGTCGCTGCCCAGTAACGAACGGAGGCGTCCTTGCTTTCAAGAGCATCAGAAAGTTGTGGAATACTAGTGGGCCCATCGGATGCGGACGTGGCAATTTCGACAAGCGTTGCAAGACGACTCTCAACAGATGAGTCTCGAGAAGTGCCGTGCAATATTTCGAACCGCGAGCCAGCATCCTGCTCAAGAATTTCAATTTCGGCTTCCGGAATCAGCCCGATGTCGCCAATCTCGTTTTGCCACTCGGAGAGTGCGTGCCGCATTTCACCAAGCCTTTGAGAAAACGCCGGATCGCCTGCAAGGTTATTTATTTCAGATGGATCTGCGTGTGTGTCATAGAGTTCTTCAACCGGTTTCTCTTTGGCTGAAAATAATGCCATCACTGGATCGAGCTGACCGGAGGCTTCCTTCTTGCGAATTTCTTGCATTGTCGCACCCTTCTCGGGTGTATTCATGTATTGATAGTACGGCTTGAGTGGTTCGAAATTTCGTATGTACCGATACTGTGTATCTCGGACTGTTCGGATAATGTCATACCGTTCATCCATTCTGTCGCGTGCGCCGTAAACAAACTCTCTTGGCGGGCTGAGACGAAGCCCGAGGAATGCTCTTCCTTGCAAATAGGCAGGCGGGTCAATGCCTGCAATGTTGAGCACTGTGGGCGCAAAATCAACGGCGCTGATCAGTTGTTTGTCTGTTGCGAGAGATGGAGTGTCGAGTGACTTCTGAAATTTTTCAGGAACACGAATAATTAGCGGAATATGCGTTCCCGAGTCGTAGAGCCAACGTTTGGCCCGTGGAAGCCCAACGCCATGGTCAGACCAGAAAATAATAATCGTATTGTCGTATTCACCAGCGTCTTTGAGTTGCTGAATAAGATCACCTGCCCAAGCATCCATTGCAGTGATCAGTTCATAGTTGCGTTTCCAGTCTTCTCGGCTGATGGCGGTGTCTGGGTAGTAAGGAGGAAGCGTCGTCAGCGCGTTGGGATCTTGACGCTGAGCAGGTGCTAAAATTTTGGTGACAGTTTCATATTTTTCACCAGATGCAATTCCGCTTTCATGGCACCCTGTGAAATTGAATACAGCAAAAAAAGGCTGTGACTTCTGAGGCCGATTCTTCCAGTGCCCCTTTGCTCCAGATACGTCCCAGATCTCTTTTTTTTCTGGTTTTGAAAATTGATAATCGGTCTTGCTGTTATTTGTGCAGTAATACCCAGCCTCTCGAAGATACATAGGAAACGGTTTGAGCCATGTTGGAAGTGTCGCGTTACACCGCATGTGATGTGTGCCGATGCTATTTTGGTACATCCCGGTAATGATTGCCGAGCGACACGGCGCGCAAACCCCAGCGGTTGTAAACGCATTGATGTAGCGCGTGCCTTCGTCGGCGAGTCGATCAAGATTGGGTGTAATGGCGTGTGGGTCGTCATAGCTGCCAAGATGCGGGCTGATGTCTTCGCATGAGATCCACAGAATATTGGGTTTCTCAGCCATCGCAACTAATGAAAGCATGCATGGCGCAATGGCGAACAGAGCAATGAATAGACGAGACATTCAAGTAGCCTTCAATTAAGGTGATGGATTCTGTTCTGGTTTCCGGTAAAGAAATGCATCTGACGTGAGAAGTGATGTAAGAAGGGCCTTCATGCTGCCGCCACTCTGCTTGTATGATTTGTGTGCATTTTGAAGAACGACGCGATCGTGCAGTGTTTCATTTCGTCCCATCCAGAATCGAAATGCATGACGTACGAATACTTGCTCAGCGCGTTCGCTTGTGGCGAGTCGTTGGATGAGTTCGAGTGCATCCTCGACTGGGCCATCGAGATTTTCATCACCAGAATTGATGATTTCACCGGTTGTATCCACTGGTCGATCAAGTTCTGATATTCGGAAGAGTCCTGCATGGTTATACATTTGGAACGGAAGGCCAAGCGGGTCCATCTTCTGGTGACATGTCCAGCAATAGTCTTGCTTTGTCACTTCCATTCTCTCACGCAAGGTTTTCGTAGGTTCATCTGGCAGCACGGCATCAACGGTGATGGGCACATCAGGAAGACCGCCGCCGAGAAGTCGCTCCTGAATCCACCGTCCACGCCGTATCGCATGATTGTCCATGGCATCTGAATGAGAAACGAGCCAACTCGGGTGTGTGAGGATTCCGAGTCGCTGGCCCTCAGGTGCCTTAGTTAGAATTCGCTTTGGACTAAGTGATCCGGCACCAAAGCTACGATGGCTGACTCGTGCGAAAATGTCAGTCCCTTCGAAGGGTGCCTCCTCTACATACACGTTAATTGTCGGGGCTTGTCTCCGGTTTTTCTTTTTCGGCGGCTCTTTACCAGGGTTGGCTGCTATCCACGCGTTTCGCTTTATTTCTTCTTGAAGCTTTTGTTCCTCAGCAGCTTTCTTTACCTCTTTTTGTAGGGCTACTCTGGCACCCTTGGTTCGGGGTTGTCCAAAGTACTCACTGTCATTGTTAGTGACAATTACTTTTTGTGTGGTCAGTAGTTGTCGCAGGACGTCACGGTCCTCCTCGAGAATCAACTCAATGAGTCGGTCGGTGCTTGCTGAGGCCTCGAACATTGAACGATAGTGACGTGCTCTGGTCTTTCCTCGGATACCCGTTGTTTCGAGAGACCGGGTGTCCTTGCAGATGTATCCTCCTTGGTCGTAGTCAAAGTACTCTCTGAAAAATTGGAGGATCCGTGGTTTTCGGATGTTGTCATCTGCAAGCATTCGTTGCACTTCACGTTCGACATCTCCTTGAGTCCGCATGGTGCCCTTGAGGACACTTTTCTTGAGAGCCTCATCTGGCTTGATGTATTGAAGTGCATGATTTACGGCCAGTCCGAGTTCCCAGTCTTGAAGCATGATCCGTCCGAATGCGTCAGGTGTTCCATATTCAACAAGTTCAGGACGAAAGAGAGCATCACGGTCAAGAAAAATGGCCGAGAGACCAAGAACTGCACCGTCCTTTTGACCCAGTTTGTGAATCGATTCCTTGACAATAGACACATAGCGATCAGATTCAGATGGCTGTGGTGGCCGAAACGTAAGTGCTTCAAACAGATAGTTGACGGCCTCTCGTAGGCAGTCGTCTGTTGCAGAAGTTGTGTCTATCGCTGCAATGACAGGTGTTAATGGTCGTACAGTCTTTGTGCTGTAGACGAGGCTTGATGGCAAGCCTCGATTGTCACCGGGCACATACTTTTCGAAGTAGGCTGCTGGATCATCGGTGATCTGTTGAGGTGCAGCGATGCTCAGAGGTCCATAAGCCATATATCGCAAGATGTCATTCGCCGTACTAAGGATTTGCGTTGCTTCTGCACTGTTTACAGAGTACAGATCAGGATAATTTTCAAAGCCATGTTCCCGTGCTGATGACAACACAGAAGGTATGCTTTTGACAGCTGTCGCGTAGGCAACCGTGCCGCCTTGCCATTGAATGATTCGGTCTGTGCCAAAGTAAAGCTTCAGTTCACCACCATGGTTGGTTGGCACTTCATCGCCATGTGTCCGAAGGCCTGGCTTGTTCGGATCGTAAGGGGGTTCGGTATTGATCAGTTCATTAAGCCGAGTGATATGTTCCTGAGGAGTCACTCGCCAGAGTCGTGCTGGTGAAAATGTTGGTTCGATTTCGATATCGTCAGGGAGTGTGCCAAATAAGAGATCATGGGGAACAAAGTTTCCTTTTGTTGGGTCACGATGAGCCCGGAAGCCACCGCTATCTGTCATGGTCGCGTCGAGGTTGTGCACAACCCAGTCCCTGAATCGAAGGCGGTCTGATACTGGTGGTTGCTCGGCCTCTTCAGGTGGCATTTCCTGAAGTGAAACCTGCGCCCAGATAGACCTCCACGTTGTTGCATTTGCTTCATTCGTGGCACCAAGAGTATCGAGTGACAGGCCGGCCTCAGGTTCACTGCCACTGTGGCAATCCATGCAATACTTATTCAAGAACGGTTTTGCGGATGACTCAAAGTTCCCCGGCACCGTAGCGCCAGGAATATGCCGTTCGGCTGCAGAGCATGGTGTGAGGATGATCACGCAAAGTGGCGTAGTCACGAGATAGATGACATATCGCAACCGATTCCTGCCGAATAGCAAATTGATCATTTTTGCATTTCGGTTTGTCATGCCAGGATATCCCCAAGAACACCGCTACCTGAATCAAAGGTCTTGGCTAGGCCATCGGACATATTGAAGCGTTCGCACTGGCCGCCTGCCGTTTGTAAAAGCGTTGTATAGAGCGAGTTAATAGGTCGCTTTCCCTCAATTTGTGTAAAGCAGCCAGTCTTGAAAGCACCATCAAAATTGCCAAGCAGCATCACGGGCCAGTTGGCGCCACTTGTATGTTGTTTGTCAGCATTGTTGCTGGTGTAGACAATGAGCGTGTGGTCCATCATTGAGCCGCTCCCCTCTGGGATCGTGTCAAGCGTTTCCATGATTTTGACAAGCATCCGAGAATTGTATTGACGAATTTTGATCCAGATTGGATTGTCCGGTTGGTTCATGTGACCAAGGTTGTGTCCCTGTTCTTCGACGCCTAAACCTTTCCAGGCACCAAAGATTTCACCACGGCCGGATCCGATGGTCAGGGTGTTTGTAATTCCAGATGCCAGTGCTGAAATACCAAGGTTCAGCAGTCTGTCGTGCCAGTCGGTTTCGTGTTCCGGAGTTGTATATAGTTCGTCAACCTGAGGCGCAAAGGTGCGTAGATGGTCTGACACATGACCAAGTTTCTGCCTAAGGTTGTTTAGGTCTTGAAAGCCGTTCACGAATTGTTGATAGCGTGTTTGTTCGGCACGAGGCAGATTCATGCCACCTTGTGTTGCCTGATTTTGAATCTGATCCAGAAGGTATGAGCGTGCTTCAAACTCTCGGCGAATTGCACCGTCTGATATGCCGCCGAATAACAGTTGGTAGAGGTGGTTGGGGTTGGAGTACATGAATATTGGCTGATCCGGTCCGCTTGCAGAAAGAGTGGCAACGGTCGGCTTATTCTTCATATTCTCCAGCGAATCCATGCCGATGCAAAGATGGGGTAGAAGTGTTTCAGGCAACGTCTTACTGAGTTCATAATCAATCGTTGATCCGCGGGGTGCCACGCCGTCACCTCCACGATAACCACCGAGCGCACCAAAAAACGCACTATGTGATGGACTGGTGTGTCTCCCATGGAGACCGTTGATGATGTGCAGTCGTTCTTTGTATGGCTCCAATGGCTGGATTGGTTCCGGTAATGTGTGACCAGCAAGTGAGCAGTTTCCTGAAACCCCAGTTGGGATACAGGTCTTTGGATCAAAGCCCTGATTCTGCAAAAAGAAAATAATTCGCTTTGGGAGTCTCGATGCCCCTGTCAAGGAAGAATTGGCGAGTAACGGGAGTGGCGATCCGCCGAGCCCTAATGCCGTGCCAGCTCCTGCTGCAATGCCTTGGAGTATTGTTCGTCGATTCAGCATGAGTCAGTTTCCAAAGAGGTGTATGTCAGTGTTTCTCAGTTTGTTGAGAGGCGGAGGCAAGGTTCTATGTTTGAAATGAACATATCAATTTTTCACAGTTCGTTAGTCTTTGGAGGGAGCAATCGTGCTGTTGGTCTACAACGTTTTCTTTTTCTTTCTTTTCTTTTTCAATACGGCAGGGAAATACGGGGACTCTGTTCGGGCTGTACCAAGAAAGGTCTCAATTTTTTGAACCACCGTAGGGTTATCAGCTGCAATATTATGTTTTTCCTGGGGATCGTTTTTCAGGTCATACAGTTCAAGTGGTTCTTCAGTTCCAAAACGGATTGCTTTCCAGTCACCATAACGAACGGCTTGCTGGAAAGGAGAATGGATCTCCCAGTAATGGATGTCACGGGCTTTCTGGTTCTTACCCATCAACGTTGGTACGACCGAGATACCATCTAAATTTTGAGGGTTTTTGGCACCACCCAGTTCGCAAAGCGTTGGGAAAACATCACGCATATCCCAGACAAAAGTACTTTTTCTTCCTGCCGGAATATGGCCCGGCCAACGCACAGCCATGGCTGCGCGAATACCGCCTTCATACAGCATCCTCTTGGTTCCCCGAAGGCCACCAGCACTGTCTATTGCCTTTACGAATGGTGCATTTGGTCCGTTGTCAGACGTGTAAAAGATTATTGTGTTTTCGTCGAGGTGCAGTTCGCTCAGAGTATCAAGAATCTTGCCGACCATCTGGTCAGTTCGGGTAATCATGGCGGCGTAATGTTGAACCTGCGTGCTGCCGGGGATTCCTTCATACATTGCAAACGTAGGATCCATCTCTGGAATGATGTAGGCGCCGTGTGGTGGCGTCACTGCCAAATAGAGAAAGAAAGGTTTGCTTTTGTTTTGACGGATTAATTCAAGAGCTTTCCGTTCCTGTTCGTAGGGAATGTAGGTTCCTTTTTTCTTGTTTTGATTTCCCGGAACCGATACCATTTTTCCACCATCCCAAATCTCATCTGGGAAGTGATCATGGGCATGCACCTGATCCAGATATCCGTACCAGTAATCAAATCCTTGTTTTTCAGGAACTCCTGCTGATCCAGGATTGCCCAGACCCCATTTGCCAACACCAGCCGTGAAATATCCGGCGCTGTGAAGTGCTTCTGCTACTGTCACATCACTATCTTCAAGAAACACAAGTGGTCGACCATTTTTCTCACTGAGTTCCTTTGTAAGCGCCTTTGCTGTATTGTCTCGGCGTCGACAATGTCCAGTATGAAGGCCCGTCATCAACACACATCGTGTGGGTGCACAGACAGCAGATCCTGAATAGTGATTTGTGAAGGTCATGCCCTCAGCACACAAGCGATCAAAATTCGGTGTTTTCACATAGGGTGATCCAAAACTACCAAAGTCACCGTATCCAGCATCATCGAGCATGAGGTAGATAATGTTGGGCTGTTGCCGGTCTGCGTGTGCAGCACATGCATTGGAGGCAATGGCAAGAACTCCAATAAGAAGAACACCAGCGAGAGACCTACCCCTTGATTGACTCATCCCAGAGCACCTTTGTTTATGTGCCCGATGGTTGGGCACTGGTATGTTTGAAATTCCCCGAACGCCAGCTTTAACTAATGCTATGTAGTGTGAGTAGCATCATTACAGTATTCAAGAAGAAAACATACTGTTCTTTTGCTCTATGTTTTGTGTCCTGGTTGTGGGCGGATGAAATGTAACTTGATTTGGTCTTCAATTTGGGGGACATGAATCCATAAGTGCATTGCGAGGAGAGCATAAAACCCGCGGCTTGTGAGTGAACCAAAGATGGGGTGGTGAACTTTGGCGGGGGCAGTCAGAGCAAGTCGGTTGGGTAGATCTTCGACTTCCTTGGCGTGCTCGTAAAAACGAGTGACAACTTCTTTGCTCACGCTCGATATATCATCGAATCGACTGATATCACCAAGTTCGGTCGACTCGCCACGCTCCAGAGCAGTTATGAGCTGGAGGATCTGCACGTGCACCTGATCAGTGTGTTCGATTGTCATAAAGACCGACCAGTCCAGCATCATTGGAGTGAGTCCAGTTCGCGGAGCTACCCGACTTCGGGCCTCGAGTACGTCATTTGGCACTCCTTCAAGAAGTTCTTTAATGCGGGCAACACCCCTGGCGAATGACCTGCGATTGCTCGCAATGGATCGGCTACCATAGCCAATCCAATACGCGATGCGGGCAACAAAAATCATCATGGCAATACCTGCGATTCTTTTTTATTGTGTCGGTCTGGTTTGGAAATATCCCTTGGGGCGAACATGAACTGCAGTAGGGTCATTCGTATGCATTGGTGTTCGTGCTGATGTCTTGGGTGATTTTTAAGTGACTCCTAAACAATAGCCTTGAATGATTGTGCGACGAAGAGGGCAGGGTTGAGAACGCGTTGAAATGAGTGTTGATGTGTCAGGAGGAACGAGCCGATCACGTCCGGCGTTGCTGAAAAGTACGAGTTATTTCCTTTCATCCCTATCTATTAGTAGTATGGGTTTCACTCGTGCTAGGCAGTTTCTTTTGCACTCACTAAATGCATGTTGGTAGATGTCACAACCTCATACAAATCGTCCCACGTTCGCAAAGGGTAAAGCTCGCGTGCCTCGGTGGACGGTAGGCGACGTCATTGACTTCGAAGAAGCGGAGCAGAAGACGCTCTCAAGTCAGGATGCCGAGAGTGTGTTGCGAGAAGATGGTAAGACACTTTCAAGGACTTTTGCAGAGCAGGGTTTTTCAGGAGTTCCTCGAGTCGCACTGTGTCACGCCTGGCTTTCACTTGCGAGAAGTAGGGATTCGCAGCTCTTTGGATCGGGTATTGATCGGGTTTTCAGCGTGCTGACGAGTACATCGTGGGTCATGGGAATTGTGTTGGGTTGTCTCGCTGTTCCCGCCTACCTCGCATACAAGGGTGAAAAACCTATCAATGTGATGGTGGTTTTCTTTGGGTTGATTGTTCTTCCCTGGTTAATAACTGGCGGAAGTCTCTATTTTTCAGTGTGGTTGCGAGGTAGTTCATCGAAAGGGAGTGTCGGTGCAGGTATTGCATTTCTGGTTTCTCGCCTGTCACCGGAATGGAGAGCTAGCTGGAGTGATTTGAGAAGGATTCTTAGGGAACATGGAAAGCGGATTGCAAGTATTTCTTCTGGGTTGTTTTTTGGATTCACTCAGCAGGTTGCTTGCGGGTTTGGTATCGGTGCATTACTCAGCATTCTTTTTCATGTGACAGTTTTTGATCTTGCCTTTGGCTGGGAAAGCACCCTGAGTATTGGTGCGGAGTTCATGTGTTTCTTTGCAAATGTCATTTCAGCGCCGTGGGCCTGGTTGTGGACAGCAAGTGTCCCCAGTCTAGAGCAGGTTCGTGAGAGCCGGTTCTCATATCTCGCAGGCATGGAGGCAGCAAGTGTGAACGCTACACGGTCGTGGTGGCCGTTTATTGTTGGCAGCCTGATGTTCTATGTTGTCATTCCACGGTTTCTCCTTGTTGTATATGCCAGCTGGAAAACCTCGAGGCGATTGTCCACACTCGACTTCACTCGTACCCAAGACATTGCCCTGATTCGACGTCTCAGTGGCCCCTTGTTTCAAACAGAAGAACCTTCACAGACCGGGTTTCTCGGAGAGAGTGCGGAGGTGCAACCGCCATCATTTCCTAACGATGGCGAGTGGAACCTGTTGCTTTGTGAGGGTCTTCTTTATGGTGATGAAGACGTTCGCGCACAGGTGGAGACTGCATTGCGTGGGAAAATAAATTTTCTTGCCCATATTGAAGTTGACTATGCCGATGGGAATGAGCATGTCTTGAAGTCATTACTGGAATCAAAAGACGGTATGGTTATTGCGATACCGGCAGAGATCAATCCTGTCGACGCCATAGCGGTTACACTTCAAACTTTTTTGCACGCAGCGCCATCAAAAGACAATGTCATCATTCTCTTCGGGCCGGAGGCGCGGCTGAGTCTATGGAGACGGTGGCTTCGCGAAAAACAGCTTGGATTCGATCTGCTTGGGGTATGTGAATAATGAATAGCCCAACCTTTGCCCTTGTTGGCGCTGTCAATCACGGGAAGTCGAGCATTGCTGCAACACTTGTTGAACGTGGAAATATTGCTGTGAGTGCTGACCCAGGCATGACGCAGGTGTGCCAGAGAATTGAGCATCATTCAAGTGAGTTTGTTCTGTGGGACACACCAGGGTTTCAGGATCCACGAACAATGCTGGCGGAAGTTGGTGCGCAGTTATCAGAGTCCAGAGAACCACTCGCTGTGCTTCGGCAGTTTTCTGAAAAGTATGCGTCGACGAACCAGTTTGAAGCGGAACGCGAGGTGTGCAAAGTTCTTTGCGAGGAGCCAGCAGTTCTGTACGTCATTGATTCGTCAAAGCCGTTGCGAAAAATTCATGAAGCAGAGATGGAACTGCTCATGCTTTCTGGACTACCACGTCTTGCTATCTTGAATCCAACGGCGGATCCGGAGCATGAGGCGGAGTGGCGGGCGAAACTTGGCCAGCGATTTGGAGCGGTTGCGACATTCAATGCGCATCACGCACGGGTAAAAGATCGTGTCGCACTTGTACGGACACTGGCAACGGTTGTTGATAAATGGCGAGATGATTTATCACAGATAGCAGATGAGATCGAGAGTGATTGGTCGCATCGTATAAATGAGTCGGCACACAGTATTGTGGATCTGCTTTCAAAGAGTATTGGGCATACCCGCAGTGTTGAGGTCGCACCAGGGGAGAACAGACAGCCGTTGATTGAGGCTGCAAAAAGCAAGTTTCATTCAGATCTGCAGGAAAAAGAACGGCTGCTGCACAGTACGCTTCAGTCCCTCTTCCTTCATGAGAAAGTTGGTTTGGCAGAGAAGGTTGAACTGACGTATCTCAGTGATCTTTTTAGCAGTGAAACATGGCAGGTATTTGGACTGCCATGGTGGGCACTCCTTTCTGGTGGTGTCTCAGTTGGCGCAGTTGTTGGTGGAACCACGGGTGCGAAAATTGGAGCCGGTGGCGAGGTTGCGATGCCCTCCGGCATACCCCTTACACTTGGAGCTTTAACAGGTGTTGTCGTTGGTGGTGTGGGTGGAGGTGTCGGTGCCATGTATTGGGGTAAGTCAGTAGCCCAGCCAGCAGTCACTGAAGGAGGCAAGCAGGCAGCACTCACTGCAATGCCACAGTCTCTCTGGCGTAGTACGTTCGGGTACTTGTCACAGACCGGGACAACAATCACGATCGGCCCCATACAAGGAAAAAACTTTGCCTACGTTCTTCTCGATAGAGCGATTGGGCTTGTCATGCATCTTGCGCATAGAACCCATGCGATGACTGGCACGGAGACGCTGCGTGCTGGAGATATCAAACAAGAACTAGATGCCCGGAATGCCTCCGCTGACCACTGGCCCAAAAGCCTGAGTGCCTGTTGTGAGGATTTTCTTGAGAAAACAAGAAAAAAAACAGTAACGCAAACTGATCTTCATGCCTTTGAAGATCAGCTTGCTCGACATATCAAGCAGGTGCTTTCAGGCTAAGGCGGCAAGGTCGCCGAACCTCAGGTCTCACATGAGGATGAGTTCACAAGAGCCGTGACAGCGCACTACAGTACGCCGTACAGTGCGGCAATGCCCACCACAAAGATAAGACCAAGGACTCCAATGATCGTTTCTTGGACGGTCCACGTCTTCAGGGTTTCCCCAACAGAAAGGCCAAGAAATTTTCCAACGAGCCAGAAGCCTGAGTCATTTACATGAGAAGCGACAGATGCCCCTGATGCAATCGCTATCGTCACCAGAGCAGCAAAAGGTTCGGGTTGCCCAGAGGCAGTGACGAGAGGCGCTACCAAACCAGCTGCTGTAATCATTGCAACGGTTGCCGATCCTTGTAACACACGAATGATAACAGCCACCAACCATGCGAGCACGACGGTGGGAACCGATGCTGATGTTAACGAAGAGGCAACGGCATCACCCGCGCCTGAATCAATCAGCACTTGTTTGAAAACACCACCTGCGCCTGTCACGAGTAGGATCACCCCGGCTGGCTCGAGCGCCCGTTCAGCAATTCGCTGTACCTCCTGTGCTGGCATCCCGAGCCTTTTCCCGAGGAAATAAAATGCCGCGAGCGTGGCGATGAGAAGTGCGGTAAAAGGATGACCGACAAGCATCAACCAGAGTGCAGTAGGAGAGTCTTCTCCAAGGGCGGCTCGTGCTGCCGTTTCACTGACAATTAAGATAAGTGGTAATACAAGAAGAGCGACAACAATGGCCAGATGAGGCGACTTTCGCTGCGGAGCATTCGTGCCAGGTGAGACGTCAAGTGAAACATTTCCGGAAGCGACCTTCGACAAAACTTTTGATGCGAAGATTGCCGTGATGATTAATGTCGGAAGTCCAGCGGCAATGCCAACAGTAATGACCCAGCCGAGATCTGCACCAAGTAGATTCGCAACTGCCGTCGGGCCCGGGGTCGGAGGGACAAAGGCATGCGTCACAGCCATGCCAACAAGCATGGGCAGAGCAAATCGCGTCACGGGTTGTCCAGTGCGTTTACCGGCGGCAACAGCAAGTGGCAGAAGCATCACAAGGGCCACATCAAGAAAAACTGGGATGCAAACAAGAAATCCTACGAGTCCTAATGCCAGTGCCGCCTGCTGTGGGCCAAACATCTTGACAAGGCGATCGGCAAGTTTCTCCGCACCGCCAGACTGTTCAAGCATCATGCCAAAGATAGACCCTAGTCCGACAACAACTGCAACAAAGCCCAGCGTGTTTCCCATCCCGGATGTCATGGACTCGATGACCGTTTCTGGAGACATGCCTGCTGCGAGGCCAACCCCAATGGAAGCTGTGAGTAGCGCGACGAACGGATGAATCTTCAGCCACATGACAGCTGTGATCAGTGCAGC
>WLWF01001998.1_pt1 | contig 15444 bp, 13 predicted proteins | sample 6718331 | NCBI WGS metagenome assembly WLWF01 (sample SAMN12718692, study PRJNA515312) | sponge metagenome | isolation source: marine sponge | host: Mycale hentscheli | place: New Zealand: South Island, Marlborough, Capsize Point | collected 2003-05-01
ACTAATACAACAGGTACAAATAATACATCAATTGGAAGAAGTGCATTTTATAATAATACCACAGGTAGTGGTAATATATCAGTAGGAAACGAAAGTTTAAATGCAAACACAACAGGTGCAAATAATACTGCTGTTGGATTGTGTGCTTTAAATGATAACACAACAGCTGGTCAAAATACAGCATTAGGTGCAGGTTCTTTAAAAGCTAACACCACTGGATGTAGAAACATTGCAATCGGTTATAATTCTTTAGCTGTTAATACAACAGGTTGTTGTAATGTATCAATCGGTAGAACTGCTTTAGATGCTAATACGACAGGAGATTTTAATACAGCTGTCGGTAATAGTGCTTTAAGTGAAAACACTACAGCAGATAATAACACAGCAGTTGGTTACTTATCTTTAAATGCTAACACAACAGGTACAATAAACACAGCAGTTGGTAAAGAATCTTTAAGAGATAACACTACAGGAAGTAGAAATATTGCTATAGGTTCAGATACACTAGTTAATAATACAACAGGTCTTTGTAATGTTGCAATAGGTCAAGGTGCTTTATTTACTAACTCAACAAGTTGTAATAATAATGCTTTAGGAAAAAGTAGTTTATTTTATAATACTACAGGAGATTTTAATACAGCTATAGGAAGTTGTACCCTAGTAAATAACACAACAGCAGACAATAACACAGCATTAGGTTTTTGTGCTTTATTTACTAACTCAACAGGAGCACAAAATACTGCTGTTGGAAGACTTGCTGGTACAGCGATAACTACAGGTCAAGAAAATACAGCTCTTGGTAATCAAGCTGGTCAAGAAGTTACAACTGGTGATAATAATACAACTGTAGGGTCGGAAGCTGGTCGTTCAAACTCTCCTTTTAATCTTACTACTGAAAATAATAGAATTATTCTTGGAAATAACAATGTTACTAATTTTTATGCAAAAGTTTCTTTAACAGCAACATCAGATGCAAGAGATAAAATGAATTTTGAAACAGTTCCACATGGTTTAGATTTTGTTAATCAATTAAAACCTTATAAATTTAATTTTAGAAAATCCAGAGAAATTGAAGCACCACATGGTAATGCAAAATATGGTTTTAAAGCACAAGATATATTAGCTCTAGAAGGTGATAATCCTGTTATTATTAATAATGAAAATGAAGAAAGTTTAAAAATAACTGACTCACATTTAGTGCCTGTATTAGTCAATGCAATCAAAGAATTAAAAGCAGAAATAGATGAATTAAAAAAGGATAGGTAGAAAATGTTTTTTGGAGCAACTACATTTTCACAAGCACCTTTTGCAGGACAAGGAACAGTTAACGTTATTGTTAACGTTACAGGAAAACAAAATAATCTTAGTATTGGTAACGTAGTTGTAAATAGTAATTCTTTAGTAAATGTAACTGGAAATAGATTTAATCTTGCTACAGGAACTGTAGCAACTACTGGAACAGCTGTAATAAATGTTACTGGTAAACAAACTAATTTTGCTATAGGTAATGCTACAGTAAGTGGTGATTCATTAGTAAGTGTAACTGGAAACAGATTAAATATTTCTACAGGTAATGCTACAGTAATTGCAAATGCAATTGCAGCAGTAACAGGAAGTAGAGTTAATATTGCTACAGGTTCTGTAGCAATAACAGGTGATGCTTTAATTAATGCATCAGGAAACAGATTAAATTTAGCAATTGGAAATGCAACGGCTTCAGGTGGAACTGTAGTTACACCAAGTGGTAGCAGAATAAATGTTTCAACCGGAACAGTTACTGTAACTAGTGATGCAGTAGTATCTGTTACAGGAAATAGATTTAATGTAGCAATTGGTAATGTTGCAATTACTGGAGATGCTTTAGTAAATGTTACAGGTAATAGAACAAATATTGCAACCGGTACTGTTACTGTAACTGCAAATGCAGTTGTATCACCAGATGGTAGTCAAATAGAAATAGCAACAGGTGAAGCTTATGTAAGAGCTTGGAGTAATTTAGATCCTAATGCAAATCAAACCTGGACTACTCTAAATACAGGTGCTACAAGCTCTTGGACAGGTGTAAATACAGGTGCTACAAGCACTTGGACAGAAATAGATCCTACGGCTTTACCTCCAAAACCGTAGTTGACCCTATTAAAAAATTAATATAATATGGAGAATAAGGAGAATATATGGCATCAAGTACATCAAGTGATTTAAAATTAGAACTCATTGCAACAGGTGAAAAGTCAGGAACTTGGGGTGGAATTACTAATACAAACTTAGAAATTTTAGAACAAGCAGCATCTGGATATTTAGCTTTAGCAGTAGGTTCAGCAGATGTAGCATTAGCTTTAACAAGTTTTGCAACATCAAATGGTAAAAATTTATACTATAAATTAACAGGAACATTAGCAGCAAATAGAACAGTTACTATGCCTAGTTCTGCTGAAAGAGTTTTTATTGTAGAAGATGCAACATCAAGATCTTCATCTAATTATACCTTAACGGTTAAAACAGTATCTGGAACAGGTGTAACTATACCAGTAAAATCTAAAATGGTTTTATATTCTGATGGAACTAATATTCATTCAGGACCTATGACAAAAGGTTATTTAACAGTTACAGCTGCATACACTGCAGTTGCAGGTGATCAAATTATGGTAAATACTACAGGCGGAGCAATTACAGTAACTCTACCTGCATCACCAAGTACAGGTGATGAAGTATCTTTTTTAGATGCAAGAGGAACATTTAATACAAACAATTTAACCATTGGCAGAAACAGTCAACCAATTGAAGGCGCAGCAACAGACGACGTACTTAGTACAGCAGGACAATCAATTACTTTAGTATATGTAGATGCAACAAGAGGTTGGACATATAAAACCAATACAGCATAAGGAGCGTCATAAGTGGCTCTTATTGACTTTAAAATATTACCTGGAATAGACAAACAGACTACAGGAGCTGGCGCTGAACAACGTTGGGTTGATTCTGATAATGTTAGATTTAGATATGGATTACCAGAAAAAGTTGGTGGATGGCAATCACCTATTAAAACATCTATTGTAGGATTAGCTAGACAACAACACGCTTTTGTAAGTTTAGATGGTAAAAAATATATAGTTATTGGTACAGATAAATTTTTACTTGTTTATTATGATGGTGAACTTTATGATATTACACCTTTAGCATCTACACTTAACTCTTGTACTATTACAACTGTCTCAGGATCAGCTAGTGTAACTATTACTAAAAGCTCTCATGGTTTAAGTGCTGGTGATATTATATTATTAAGTCAAACAACTTTACCTTCAGGTACAGGTTATTCTGCATCTGATTTTAATGATAAATTATTTCAAGTAACTTCTGTCACTGATGTAAATAATTTTGTAATTACACAAAGCTCTAATGCATCAGGAGCAGCGGGTCCAGGTGGTAGTATAGATGTAGCTCCATATGAAGTTGTTGGACCACAAACTCAAACAGCAGGTTATGGTTGGGGTACAAATACTTGGGGTGGTAGTACATGGGGAACTGCTTCTGCAACAAGTAGCGTAATTCTAGAACCAGGCCTCTGGAGTTTAGATAATTTTGGTCAAGTATTAATTGCAACTATTGCAAATGGTAAAACATTTACATGGAATGCAGGAGCTAATAATCCATTAAATGTTAGAGCTGCACAAAATACAAGTAATTTTGAAACAACAAGTAATCCTTCAGCATCTAGATTTTCAATGGTTTCACCTACCACAAGACACTTAGTTCATTTTGGAACTGTATTACCAGGAACTACAGATCAAGATGATATGGCTGTAGCTTTTTCTGATCAAGAAAATATTAATAGTTATGTTCCAACTTCTGTAAACACTGCAGGTTCTCAAAGATTACAAGATGGTACTAAATTAATGGGAACACTAAGAGCAAAAGAAACTATAATGGTATGGACAGATAATGCATTATATAACATGCGATTTGTTGGAGCTCCATTTACATTTGGATTTGAACAAGTAGGTACTAACTGTGGATTAGTAGGTCAAAACGCTGCTGTTGAAGTTGATGGTGTTTCTTTTTGGATGTCACCAAAAGGATTTTTTGCATTTGATGGTACCGTTAAAACAATACCATGTAGTGTAGAAGATTATGTTTATAGTGATATAGATCTTACAAAAGGTCAACAAGTATATGCAGGTATAAATAATTTATATACAGAAGTTATTTGGTATTATCCTTCTGCAAATTCTGAATATGCAGATAGATATGTTATATATAATTACACAGATAAAGTTTGGTATACAGGAACAGAAGCTAGAACTACTTGGTTAGATGCTAGTGTATATCCAAAACCTTTTTCTACAAAATTTACAAGTACAGGAACAGCTGATTTTCCAACAGTGGTAGGTGAATCTGGTTTAGGTAAATCACAATTTTTTGAACAAGAAATAGGAACAGATCAAGTAGATGAAACAGGAACTGTAACTACTGTTAGCTCTTTTATTAAATCATATGACTTTGATCTACAAGGCCAAGGAGGAGAAGCAGGAGATATATTCTTAGCGGTAAGACGTTTTGTACCTGATTTTAAAGATTTAGATGGTAATGCTAAAGTAACTTTATCTATAAAAAGATACCCTCAACAATCAGATACAACAAGTAGTTTAAGTCCCTTTACAATTAACTCAAGTACTGATAAAAAAGACACTAGAGCTAGAGGTAGGTTTGTCAATGTAAAGATTGAAAATGACTCAGCTTCAGAATCCTGGAGATTTGGTACTTTTAGGTTAGACATACAACCGGACGGAAAAAGATAATGGCATTATACGAAGACGTTATTAAATATTTAAATGAAAAAAATAAAAGTGGTGGAACATCTGGTGGGATGTTTGACAACTATGATGAGTCTAATAATCCATTTATAATGGATTTTGATGAGGAAGAAAAAACTGATGCAATTCCTTTCAACAATCCTATAGTAGAAGCAGCTAGAAGAGATAATGATAGATCAGGAAATGATCCTTACAATATGAATGCAATGAATAATCCAAATATGAGAACCATAAAAGATTATCAAGATTTAAGTAAAAGGGGTCAAACATTAAAACAAGGTTTTTCTCCTACAGGTATAGCAAAAAATTTATTAAAAAATGTAGCATTAAATTCTGTTCTTCCTATGGGAGCTCTTAGTGTTATTAAAGGTATTGGAGGTCTTTTACCTGCAAATAAAAGAGCTTTAATGGAAAATGAATTATTAGGAAAAGGATATAATTTAGATAGCCTTGGTAGAATTGTAACAGATAAATATAATACAAAAGAAGGTATTATGGCTGGATATAATGCTGCTCAACTTGATAAAAGATCTTTTGATAAAAGAACTGAAAGAATTGAAAAAACTCTAGCAGATAAATATGGAATGAGTGAATTAGATATTGCTGATGCAAAAGCCGGAACTTATAAAGGTAATGTAGAAACAGATTTAATAGGTAGACTAGGACTTATTGCTGATGCAAGAAAAGATATATTAGATTTAAAAGAAGACTCAGAAGAATTAGCAAAAGCAGTTAATGAAAGAAAAAAACAACAAGGTTTTTTTAATAATTTTATGACAGCATTTACACCTTCTAATTTTATTGATACAGGAATAAAACAAGCAGATATTTATAGAGAAGAGCAAATAAAAATAGCTGAAGAAAAAGCTAGACAAGAAGAATTAAAAAGAAGACAAGAAGCTGCTGATAGATCAAGAAGAGAAAATGATCCTGGAAATATTGGTGGTGGTGGATATAGAAGTGATAGAGATCATGATAGAGATGGAGGTTATGGTGGTAGTGGTAAAAGATCAGAAGATAATAGATCCTCAGATTTAGGTTTTAGTGATATAAGATTAAAAGATAACATTGAATTAGTTGGAAAATCTCCATCTAATATTAACATCTATAACTTTACATATTTAAATGATCCTAAAGTTTATCAAGGAGTTATGGCGCATGAAGTACCATGGGCTTCAGTTAAACATAGAAATGGTTATTTAATGGTAGATTATAATAAGGTTGACGTAGAATTTAAAAAAATTTAATGGCAAAGATAGTAGTTAGAATACCTGAACCCAAAGAAGAGTATGATGCCTCAACTCAAAAACAAATTAATAGAGCTATACAGTCTGTGGTCGATCAATTAAATTCTACATTTTTACAAGAGCTAAATGAAAAATCAGATAGATATGCTTGGTTCAAGGGTGGTATATCTAAAGATGATGGCTGGGGAACCTAATGGCTAATGCATATGTAAATGGTTTTTATACACCAACACAAGCTGGTTTGCCTGAAACTGTATTTACTTGTCCTGATGAAACTACTACTATATTTCAAACTTTACAGCTTGTAAATGTTAGTGGCAGTAAAAATGTATCTGTATATATAGAAGATTTTTCAGCATCAACTTTAAATAGAATAGCTTATGTAGAGTTTGGAGGACCTTTAATTACTAACGTGTTTAAGGGGTCTATAGTACTAGAAGAAAAGGACGTATTAAAGATTGAAACATCTAATACATCTGGTATAACGGGAACAACAGCTGCTTTAGAAACAACAAGAATTTATATACCACAAGGGGCAAGTTAATGTTTATAGAAGAATCAGAAGTATCATATACTATAATTGACGGTAAAAAAATACCTGTTCTTAAATGTAAAACTGAGGTAGTATTACGTAATAAAAATACCAATTACGAATACTCTTCTGACCAAGAAGCAGAGGACGATATCGCAGATCCTAATTCTCCAACTCAAAGAGAATTTATAGTAAGATCAGTAAAAATTAAAGTAGCTGCAATGCCATTAGGCGCAGCATCAGAGGAGAATGATGACAATAAGTAGAATGCAACAACCTAGACAACAATACGGCTTAGGAAGCTTTGTTAAAAAAATTGGAAAAAAACTTAAAAAAGTAGCTAAGTCACCATTAGGTAAAGCTGCTCTTGCTGTAGGTATAGGTTCTTTAATTCCAGGTGTGGGATTTGGTGGAAAATTTAATACTGCTAAAAGTCTTTTTGGAGGAGTTGGTAAAAAACTTTTTGGAAGCAGTTTAGCTGGAGGTGGAGAAAGAATTCCTGGCTTATTAGGTAAATTAGGTTTAGTAGATGGTTTTGGATCAAAATCTTTAACAGGAAAAGGATTAGCAGCTCTAGGTATAGGTGGAGCAAGTTTATTAGCTGGTATGGGAGCACCTAAAGAAGGTGAAGATGGTTTAAGCGACAGCGGAGATCGTAAAGAAGGTTTAGAGAATTATTTAAGATATTATTATGGAAACATGAATCCAAATGCAAAACAAAGTGAGATTGATGAATTTGTTAGAGTTAATATGTATGCAGATGGTGGTAGAGTAAACTACCGTGAAGGAACAGCAGTACCCGGTGGTGGTGGAGGTACAATTATGCCTGTTACACTTCCAGATTTTGCAACTCCAGGTGAGACAGGTGAATTTATTGAACCACCAAAAAATTCACCAGGTTTTTCAGGGCCTGTTCCACTTCCTGAAAGACCTATTACAGAACTACCAGGAGGAGGAGGTGGTACAACTATACCACTTCCAGGACCTAATAGACCAGAAAGACCAATGCCTGAACAAAGTGAAGGTGATAAATTATATCAAGATGTATTAGATTATTTAAAATCAGATAGTAATCAAATAGAAGCTAAACAACCAGAAGCAATGCCTATGCCTTTTGATCCTCTTAAAAATATGTTGGAAACTGAAAGAGATAGTAGTTTACAAATTTTAAAAGAAAGAGGATTTGATACAGATAAAATGAAATTTATGGAAGGAGACTATGGATTATTAGAAGCTGTAAAAGCATCGGGAGAAGTAGACGCTGCTAAAGAATTATTTAATAAAGGCTTTTTAGATAAACAATATTCTTTCCAGGATTTATATGGAAATATGGATTTAATAGATAAAGTAAAAAATCTTTACATGGATAAAATATTTATGCCAAGTTACAGTGGATATGCAACAGCAGGTAATGGATTAGGTAGTGGTTATGCTAATGATGTTGGTATTACAAATTTACCTGAAAACAAAGAAGAAGAAGAAAGAAGATTAGGTGGTATCAATTACGAAAGTAAACTTAAACAAAGATTAGCTGATGGTGGTAGAATTGGTTATGCTGAGGGTGGTAAAACTTTTACAGATTATTTAAAAAATTTAGGTTTAGATATAGAAGCATTAGATATAGATAGTTTATTAATAATGCAAAGAGCTTTTGAAAGAGATGAAGGTGAACCAGTTATGTCTGATAGAGAAGAATCTGCTTATGGTGGTAGAATGGGTTATAATGAAGGTGCTCCTGAAATGGGTATGATGGCATCAGCACCAGATTTAACAGATTCAATAAATGAATTAGCTTTAGAATTGTTTGGTAAACCAATTGAATTATTAACACCTGAAGAAATCGATTTGTTAAGAGATGAAGCTGAAAGATTATCTACAAAATATATGGCAAACGGTGGTATGATTAGAACTGGTTTTGCTATGGGAAGCAAACCTGAACAAAACGCAATTCAGGCTGCAGGAATAGAAGGTTTAATGTTAAATCAAAATCCTGCCGGAGTTACAGAATTAGATCTAAGAGAAACAGGTGGTTTTATACCTCCAGTTGGAGCAAAAGAAAAAGCAGATGATATCCCTGCTATGTTAGCTAATAACGAATTTGTATTTACAGCTGATGCTGTAAGAGGAATGGGTGATGGAGATGTTAACGAAGGTGCACAACGTATGTACGACATGATGAAAAAATTAGAAAAAGGTGGGAGAGTATAATGGCAGTTACAGAAACTAGAGTATTACCAGCAACGTATATTGAAGGAGCAGGTAAAACTTATCTTGGCCAACTAAGTAAAGCTGCAGGTAAGTTTGGTGCAGCTGATCTATCTAAATCATATGGAAAACAATTTGTTGCTGGAATGGATCCACTGCAAAAAGCAGCAATTCAACAAGCAACTAAAGGTATTGGATCTTATCAACCATTTTTAAATGCAGCACAAGCTGCAACAGGACCTCAAGGTTACAAATCATTTATGTCTCCTTATCAACAAGACGTAATTGATACAACTATGCAGGACTATGATCTTCAAGCACAAAAAGGATTACCAGGTATTGGACAAAACGCTATGCAAGCAGGTGCCTTTGGTGGTGCAAGACAAGGTGTAGCTGAAGCTGAATATGCATCTAACTCAAATAGAAACAGAGCACAGTTACAAGCACAATTATTACAACAAGGATTTAGTCAAGCTAATCAAGCAGCAAACCAACAGTACCAACAACAAATGGGTCTAGGTTCAGCTACTCAAAATATGTTAGGAACTCAAGTTGCAGGATTATCTACTCTAGGAGCTGGTGTACAAGCACAGAAACAAGCTCAATTAGGTGCACAACAACAATTAGCTCAACAACAATTACAACAAGGTTTAACAGCAGCAAATGCTTATGGTTCAGGTGTAACTCAAATGATTGCAGGTTATCCAGGTCAAACTACACAAGTAGCTACTCCTAATGTAGGAGCTGGTCAGACAGCATTAAATGTAGGATCAACATTAGCTGGTATATATAAGGCATTAAGATAATGAGTAGAGTATTTAGAAGACCTATGTTTAGAGGTGGATCAACTAATATGAATGGTATTATGTCTGGTATTCAAGATAGACAAAATTATGCAGAGGGTGATGCAGCTAAAGCATATAGAGAATTTATACAAGAGAGCCCACAAGCTGGAATTGATCCAGTAGCTAAGTTATTAATTTCCGGCGGACTAAGAGGCCTTTCTGAAACAAGAGGTGGATCTGCATTAGCTAATACAGCATTAGCATTTCAAGAGCCAACTGAAAGATTGTTTTCAGATTTAGAAAATAGAGATACATCAGAAAGAGCTGCTATGGAAAAAGCTTTAGCTTTTGATTTAGAAAATGAAAGATCTACAAAAGATAGATTACAAGCTCTTGCAGATATGAAATCTAAACAAGCTCATGACGAAAAATTAGCTAACATTAAAAATCAAAGTAAAGACATATACAATTCTCAATTATATGAAACTCAAGTTGAAAAAATGAGAGATAACTTAGTAAATGCTGCAGGCGATAGAATTATTAGTAAATTTAAAGGTAGTAGAGCAGATGACATTTCTAGAAAAACTACAGATTTTGTTATGCAAGCTCCTGAAGATATAAAATATGATTTAATAGAAATAGATTATGAAGATATAGGAAAAAAAGGTGAAACTAGATTTGTTCCTAATTTAGATAACGTACAACCAGGTCAAATTTTTTATGATGCAACTATGGGCCAATGGAAAAAAAGAGTAAGTGTTGGACAAGGTAGATTAGATTTTGTAACATTAGATCCGTCAAATGGGTATAAGCCGATTGATGTAGATCAGTAGGAGACACAATGGCTTTCGATCCATACGATCCTAAATACAACCCAACTTTAAGAAGTTCTTATAGAAAGAAAAAAAAAGATGAAGACGAAGATGAGAACGAAAAAGATATAAATAAAAATCTATATACAGGTATAGATGAAACAGATATTCAATTACCAGACGCAGAACTAAATAATGAAGTTAGTGGTGCTACAGCTTTTACAGCAGGTTTAGCATCTGGTGTTATTAAAGTAGGTGAAGGAGTTGTATCATTAGGTGCAGAGTTAATTGATTTAGGTGTAGATACAGATACAGCAGCATCTGTTGAACAATTTTTTGATGACTTAAATCCTTTTGAAGAAATTGCAGAACAAAGAGCTATAGGTAAATTAACAGAAGCTTTTGTTCAAGTAGCTGTACCAGGAGGTGTAGGTGCAAAAGCTGCAACAATGGCAGCTAAAGCTTTGAAAGCAAAAAGAGCTGGTAAGTATTTAAATTTTAAAGCTAAAAATTTAAAACAAGGTTTAGATAAAACAAAACAATTAAATAAATTATCTGGTAAACAAAGATTTGCAGCAATTGTTGCAGGCGGTGCAGCTGGAGAAACATTAGTTGCTGATGTAGAAAAAATAGGAACGTTTGGAGATTTATTTGAAGGAGGTCCTACAGAATTAAATAGAGAAGTTACTGAAGATTTTTCAGAAGATGCAGCAAGAAAATTAGCAAATAGATTAAAATTTGGTTCTGAATCTATATTACTTACACCATTTGTTTATGGTGTAGGGGCTGGTGCTAAAGCATTAGCTAAAAGGGGAAAAGAATTAGCTTACAGTAGTTCTAAAATAGAAAGAGGATTAGATAAATTAGGTAGTGTATTTAGATTTAGAGGTACTAAACCTGAAGAAATTGCTTTTGCAAAACAAACACAAAAAGCAAGGCAAATGAGAGATACTAATTTTTCTGAAGAAATGGTATCCCGTATAGATAAAGAAGTTGATAAAATTTTTCCAGATTTTAGAAAAGTTTTTAATGCATCTAGCATTGAAGAAAGAAAAGCTTTTTTAAAAATTTTAGATGACATATTATTTGAAGGAGATTTAAATGCTCCTTTAGATTCTGGTTTATCTAATATGATAGAAAAAACTGTTATTAGTAGATTAGGAAAAAAAGAAGGAATAATTGTTACTGACAATTTATTAAAAGTTTTAAATAAAACAAGAAATGAATTTAATAATTTATTAGAAATTACTGCATCTGGTCCAGGTGCTAAAATAGATTTACCTGTAGGAATTACTAGAGATTTAAGACAAATAATGGGTAACAGAGTTAAAAATTATATAGGTAATACATTTGAGATATTTGAAGATTCAGAAGCAGGTTTTTTTTCTAAATATAAACCAACTCAAGATTCTATAAATAATACTAAAGCTTTATTTAAAAGATATGCAGCTAAAAATAAAAATCCAATTACAGATTTAGAAGCAGAAGGTATGGTTAATGATATTATAAAACAAGTTAGAAAAATGGATCCAAGAAAAGATACTCTTCCTACATTTGCATATCAAAATTTATCTAAAGCTGCAGATGATGCAACAGGTTTAAAAACATTTGCACAAACTTTAACAAAAGATTTACCTGGTGGTAAAAAAGATTTACAAGTTATAGGTAAAGGATCAAAAGTATTTAGAGAATTATTTGGTGAGATTGAAGATGCAAGACATTCAATCTTTGAAGGTATGAATAGACTATCTACTATTGCTAGAAAGAATCAATTGTTTGATGAAATATTAGATGTAGATGATGTAATGAAAGCTTCTGCAAAATCAGATACCCCTTTAGGTCAAAGAGGATTTTTTCATGCTAGTCCCTTAATTGCAAAAAGAGCTTTTGGACCAAATGCAGATATTGTACCTATGGATGATTACGTAAAAGAATATTTTAAAGATGGTGTATTAATAAATAGATTAGCTAATACATATACTACAAGAGAAATAGCTGAAGGATTTACTAACGTAAGTAATATTCAAAACTGGATGAGAGGTGAAGCCGAAGGTCAAGGTGCATTAGGTAAAACTTTTTCTTGGGGTTGGCGTAACTTACTACTAACACCTAAAGCAGGTGCACAATATGCAAAAACAATTTTATCTATACCTACACACATAAGAAATTTTTTAAGTTCTGCTGCATTTTCATTAGCAAATGGAAGCGTTGGACCAGGATTTGGAAAAGCAATGAATAGAGCTTTTGGTAGTGTTCAAGTTGGTGGACCTAGAAAACCTATATCTCAAGAAAAATATAGAGAATATTTAGAATTAGGTATTACTAATACAAACGTAAGGCTTGGAGATCTTAGAAATCTAATGAAAGATGTTAGATTTGGTGAAGGTAATATTGCAACAGATAGTATTTTAAAACCTATGATTAATACTTTAGGTAAAAAAACATCAAGAGCAATTAAAAAAGGTGCAAAGTTTATGCAAGATATGTATGTAGCTGAAGATGATATTTGGAAAATTGTAGGTTATGAAACACAATTATTACAAAGAGGAAATGCATACAAAAAAGCAGGTATTAAAATATCTGATGATGTACTTAAAAAAGAAGTAGCACAAATAGTACAAGATACAATTCCAAACTATGCTAAAGTAGGTGAGTTTGTAAGAGCTGCACGTATGTCACCGTTTGGTAACTTTATGTCATGGCCATCAGAAATATTTAGAACAGGTACAGGTATTTTTAGGCAAATAATAAAAGATATGAAAGATCCTTTAACAGGTAAAATTAATCCAATTACAAGTAAAAATCCTATGAAAGGTTTAGCTATGAAAAGATTAATTGGAACTACACTTGCAATGGGTGCAATACCTTATGGATTAATTAAAGGATCACAAGCTATGTTTGGTGTATCTAACGAAGAAGCAGATGCTGCAAATGATTTTGTTGCACCTTGGGCAAAAGATTCACAAAAAATATATATGAGAGATCCTGAAACAGATGAATTGTATTACATTAACTGGTCTCAAAATAATGTATATGATACTTTAACTAGACCTTTTCAGACTGTACTTAGAAGTATTCAAGAAGGTGTAGAAGATGAAGAAATTTTATTAAAAGGTTTTGTTCAAGGTATTGCAGAAGCTGCAGGTCAAACTGCATCACCATTTATATCTGAATCTATTTATACAGAAGCCTTTATGGATATATGGGGTAGAGAAGGTAGAACAAGAGAAGGTAAACAATTATATAATGATCAAACACCTGAACCAGAAAAAATTTCAATTATAATGACTCATTTAGGAAAAACTTTATTACCTACTACTCAACCTTTTCAAAGAACTATAAAAGGATTTACAGGAGAACCTGGAAGAGGTGGTGAAATTTATGAAATACCATATGAGCTTGCTGGTATATTTGGATTTAGACCAATTAAAATTGACCCTGAAAAATCTTTAGGATTTAAAATGTTTGAGTATCAAAAAGGAATATCTGATTCTAGAGGATTGTTTACTAGTGAAATAGATCCTACTGAAATGAAAACTCCTGAAGATGTTATTAAAAGATATTTTGTAGCTAACAAACAAACTTTTGATGTTAAGAAAAAAATGTTACAAACAATCAATAATGCAAAATCATTAGGTATGAAAGATGATAAAATTTTTGAACTATTTGATAAAAGAGGATTGAGTTCTGCATATAATGAATTAACTTCTGCACAATTTAAACCATTTTATCCTTCTAAAAAAGTTATAGAAAGGTTTGATGATTTAGCGGATAAAATAGATATAAAAAGTGTTTTTGATCAAGCTGAAAGTACTATAAATCAAATGGAAGATAAAATGTATAAATTAAATTTATATCAAGATTGGAATATAAATTTAGAAGATTTCTTGCCCGATACAGAACCTCAAGGTCAATCAGCATTACCACCTACACCAATGCCAGATGCTCAAGCAGTTCAATCTACTGCGGCTATGCCGGCAGCTGGCAACTTGAATCAGGGATTGACGCCAACAGAAAATGCATTATTATCTGAAGAAGAAAAACAAATAAGACTAAGATCAAGAGGTTTAGCATAATGAATTATTTGGGCGGTTTGATAGTCTCATACTATCGGGGTTTTTATGTGGCGGGGGTCACATTCTAATGGCTAAAAACAACGAAGCACTTACAAGAATAGAATCACATGAAAAATTGTGTAGAATTATGCAGAAACAAACTCACGATAAAATTAAATCTATAGAGGAACAAATAAAAAGAATTGAAAAAATAATGATAGTATGTGCTGGCGTGTTGCTTGCTGGTATGGCTAGCGTAATTTTAATGTTATTAGATAAAATTTAATTACAAATACATCCATAAAAAAATCCACCTCCATCTTTTAAAACATATTTATTTATATGATTTAAGTATGTAGTTAATTTTTCTCTTATAATATTACAATAATCAAAACAATTTATAGACTCTTTTATTTCAACTATTACTGAATATAAATGATATAGACCATCTTGAAATACAATTATATCCATTCTCTAAAGTCTTCATCCATTATTTTATTTGCAATGTTAACTTTGTTACGTAAAGCTTTTACAATTCTTTCATCAATAGTATCTTGACTCATTATGTCAATGTAAGTCATTTTTTGTGTTTGACCTATACGATCAATACGTGCTTCTGATTGTTGACGTTTTTCTAAATCATAACCATTTGAAAAATAAATCATGTTGCTTCCAGCAGTCAATGTAATACCATAACCACCTGTGTGAGTTGTACCTACAAAAAATCTACACTTATCATCTGTTTGGAATCTTTTTATATTAGTTGACCTAGCATCTGTATCTGTTGCACCATAATAATCTACAACAGATTCATCACCATATACTCTTTTTATCTCTTTAATAATTCTTCTTACATCATGTGTGTAGTGAGACCAGATAATAGTTTTACCTTCTACATTTTCAAGTATGCTCATTAGTTCAGCAAGCCTACTACAAGGTAAATCTTTTATGGTACCATCATCTGCAGTGAAATGTCCACAAGTAATTTGATGTAGTC
>WLWF01001999.1_pt1 | contig 15441 bp, 10 predicted proteins | sample 6718331 | NCBI WGS metagenome assembly WLWF01 (sample SAMN12718692, study PRJNA515312) | sponge metagenome | isolation source: marine sponge | host: Mycale hentscheli | place: New Zealand: South Island, Marlborough, Capsize Point | collected 2003-05-01
GTTTAATTTTTGCTTCATTTTGAGAATCAAAAACAACAGTAACAACTAGGGGTCCATTCATAAAAGAAGGAGATGGGATGTTAATATTATTCTTTTGTCCATAAGGCCATTGCGAATAGGGTGTGGTCTTTTCTCCTACAAACACTTCTCTTTGGTATGCCCGTGATGGGAGAAGATTCCATGAGCAGTTGAGAGTTACCTTTTGTCCTGTGTAGTATGACCTCATGTTGCCCCCAACCATACGCATACGATTCTCAAGACGTAGTTGATCTACTGAAAGGGCAGAACGATTATGGTCAGATGTGATAATAAAGTTTTCTCCTTCACGACCCCAGGGATATGTGTTGCCATATGTTGTTCCAGATGATTGCGGTCCACCAAAGACACCTTCGTTATCTGCCCATACCATGAGTTGGGGTCGTTGCCATTTAGTTCTGTCTTTTCCATATTGCACACCCACCTCAATATTTGCGGGTAGCGATGCATTCCCCTGTACCTGATACATTACTTAACGTTCCTTCCCTCTTGTAGGTTTATTTCACGCAATACGATCTGTGCTACTTCCTGGGCATTTGCACTAGCAGCATTCACATTTACGTTGTTGTTATTGTAGTTGTTTGTTACGTTACCCATTATACCATTAACTGCCGCCTGGGGTACGGCGGTAGTTGGAACATTGTATGACGCAGATGCACTTGAGACATTAACACCTGATTGGTAGTTATTAAATGCCTCATTCAAATCAGCAGTTAGTGTGCTCAATCCTGCCTTGTCTATTTCCATAGACTTAAATTCAATTGTTTCTAACTTAGGAATGTCAAGCAATGCACCTTTACCTTCTCTAATCCCTCTGTAGTATTCGTTTGCTTGCCTTGTAGACTTACGCAGAAGTTTGAGGTTCTCTTGCATTCTTTCTCCGTGATCTTCTTCCCACCTTGCACGAGCCAATTGATACGTTTCTTCTGCATCCCACATTTCCGTTTGTCTATCAAAGTTAGCAAGTTCAATCTTTGCTGTGCTTGCCGCCTTTGTTACCGCAAGGTCGGCACCAGCGAGCATAAGATCATTTTGATACTTCATATCTTCTAGTGTCTTAAGTCTATCATTTTCAATGTCATAAATTTGCCATTCGTAGTCACGGATGTTTTTATTGTGCACCTCAATCTTATCTTTGTATCCAGCAATGATGTCATTCTCATTACGGATCTGCCTGTTGAGGTCATAAATTTCATCCTCTACCGCACGGATTTGTAGGTTGGTTTGGTAGGAGTCCTCCTCCAACTCACGTTGACGCTCTTCAATTTGCTCACGAGTCATACCGCTTTCTGCACCTGTGAGGTTGTTAACGGCACTTTCTTTATTTACCTCTAGTTGGTTACGATACTGATCAGCAGCAAACTGCATTTGGTTTTGTTGCATTTGTTGTGCTGCTTGTGCTGCCGCCCCAATGTCACCACGGCTCAAAGCATCTGCTAAACCTAGTTGATCTTGTTGCGATTGAGAAATTTGCTCGTTGATAGATGCAACCTTGTCTAGTGCCTCAATCCTTTCATCATATGTCTCATTGATTTCTTCTTCAATGTATGACATGAGTTTGAGGTCATGGTCAAGCATCTCTCCTTCACGCTGACGCAACTCAAGGGCACGCTGCATGTCTTCAACAATGCGTTGCCTATCGTCTACCTGCTTTTGATATGCCTCAATGTTGTCTTCATTAATTTCATATTCCCGCTCAAGTTCCCTGATGAAATCTCTTTGTGCGTCAATCTTATCTTGAATTGGTTTGATGTCTCGCAACTGAATGAGTCGCATTTCTGCATCATATTCTTCATTCAATTGATTTATTGTTGCACGATCTGTGCCTGTGTTTTCAAAGAATTTATTTTCTTTGTTATACTCTTCTTGTTTAATTGCAAGTTCCATGCCTTGACGTATCAAATCATTTTGCTCACGTTGCAATTCTACTCTGCGTTCTGCTCTGTCAAGTTCTGTTGTTTCAATCTCTGCACGCTTTTCTGCCTGCTCAATTGCATCATCTCGTGCGTCTCCACCTTGCTCATACATTTCCAAAAGTTTTTCATCGTTTTTAATTTGTTCTTTAGTGAAGTAATCCAAATCTTTTGCACCATCAATAAGATCCTCACGACGCTTTTGCGTTCGCATTGCTGCTGTGTCTTGTTTTGCTTCTCGTTTCATGTTTCCAAAGTAAGCCTCGTTTACCTTTTGGTTTGCCTTCTTACTACCACGCTTCTTTACGTCTTTTTGGTAATCTTCATATGCCTCTTCATCAGCGACAAGAGCGTCAATTACTTCTCTGTTAAGTTTAGAATTTTCATCAACAATTTCTCTGTTTTCTCTGAGCAATTTGTTTGTCTCTTTTAGGACACGCTTGCTTTCTTTTTCATCTTCAAACAATTTGGTGTACCAATTGTCTTTCTTGTCACCACCACCACCGCCGCCTGATTTAGAACCACCTGTTGTATCGGAGCGGCTGAGTCCAGAGGTTGTTGCTGCTGCTGCACTTTCTTGAGACAAATTAGCAAGTTCATCAAATGCCAAGGCTTGTTGGCTCATTGACTTCCATAGACCCATGTCTCCTGATTCCATTGCAATAATAGCAGCCTGTCTAAACACCGCTGCTGCTTTCCTGGCTCCTTCTGCCATAACTTCAAAATTAACAACCTTTGCAATGTCATCAGCAGGCATTGAATAGAAAGTTGCTTCATCAATTCCACTATTTGCAATGATGTTATCAATCATTGCTTTTGCTCCACCTGCATCAATGTCGATGCCCTGCCCTTCGGCAGAGGTCATTATAAAGTCAACTGTTGCTTGCTTTTGCACCTCAATGTCTTCATCACCCATTGCTTCGACTGCATCATTCAACTCAGCAGAAGCAAGTGCAATATCGTTTAGACTCTTTTCTGTTGCTGATCTTACTGCCTCTCCGTCTATCAATTCAAAACTACCCGCACCCATGACACCGGCAGCAGCAAAGTCTTGCTGCCATCCTTCTGCTTGTGACATTACATAGTCTTTTCCTTGTGCTGCACGATCTGCATCCCAGAGTTCCTCTCCAAGCAATCCTGTGCCGCCATCTGGACTCTCAATGTCAATGCCAATCTTAAGTAGATATTCTTTGTCCATTCCCTGAAATTCTGCAAGTCTCTTGTTTGCACCTGCTAGAGCATCATCATCTGTTTTACCGTTTTTGGTTTCAAGATACTTTACCCAACGCTCTGCTGCCTCATCATTGTTGTTTAGATACCCAGCAAGTTCGGCAACCTCTTCGCTTGTTTTAGCAATTTTGCCTGGATCGCCAGCAATTGCCGCAAAAGTATCAGACATCGCCGCCGCAGTTTTTGGACCTGCAACTTCATTTACTGATGCCATTGCGTCAATATATTGTTTAACATCTCCTGGTCTAAACAAACTGTTTGTTGTTTCTAGGAAATTAATTAACTCATTGCCACTAAACCCTTCAATTGCAGCAAGGTATTGTTTCGCATCTCCTCCGACTTTTTGATAACTGTCAAGACCAGAAAGCAAATTTTCTCTGTTTTGTTCACCAGGGAGCCCTTGAAATTCTGATCCGTAAGATCCACCAATTGCATTTTGTTCTATTGCAGCATATTCCAATGCCTCTTTTACTGCCTTTCCTGCATCTATTTGTTTTTCATATGATTTTGAAAGATTGCTTGTTTCGTCAGTAAGTTCTATTGTTCGTGCTGTTGCTCCCTCAAGATCGTCTCCCAATGCCATAAATATGCTTCTGGTTGATGCTAGTTGTTCTTGTTCTTTTTGTCTTACTTCGTTGTGTGACGAGAACCCACCCTTCATGGGAAGATATCGCAAGAAACTTGTTGAAATAGTTTTCTTCCATCCTTCGCCATACAAGTTTGTGTCTGCTGCTGCTTCAAGTTTTTCTCCAGATGCCTCCACAGCACTTTCTGCATATCCAGAAAGAAGCAAATCTGCATCTAGTGCTTTTTTGGTTGCTTCTGGATCAGGAGACCTTCCTGCTAGATCAAATAGTTTGTTTGCATATTCATCTTGTGCCTTTTGTGCATTTCTCAAAGAGTCTATGTATTCGTTATAACTTATTTCGCCATTGCGATAGTCTTCTTTTGCTGTGGCAACAACAGTTGTCCAGGATTTCAATCCTGATTCTGCCGCTCCCAATGCAGTCATGTAACCCTTTAGAGATGATGTATCGGCAAAAGCATCTGCCTCCTGAATTGCTGTATCTCTCCTTTCTGCCTGCTCCTGTGCAACCTCTGATCCTTTTTGTCTAGAATTATCTTCAACAAATCTTTCAAGAGATTTTCCTAGAGCACCATCGTTAAGTTCTGCACCCAATGCTTTTGCAAATATCTTTGCCTCTTCATCCGATAGTTGATTATTGGTCATTGCAGCAAGCATGTATTCTTGTGCAAGTAGTTGTCGGTCTGTACCAGAAGATTCATTTAGTTCTGCAACAATTTGTTTACCCATATCTGATTCAAATGATTTAGTAAACTCTCCGTAAAGTTTTTCTTGCTCATCATCAAGACCAACCAACATTTGCCTCTGTGCAGCAGTAGTCCTACCAAGCATATTTGCCATCTTGTCTGCGGCATCTGCTACACCACCAAAAGACTTTCCAACTTTATATGCTTCCTCAGAAATCTTATTTTGATGATCTCTCCACATGCCATATAGTGCAGACCCAAGCATTGCCGCTCCTCCAATAATGGCACCAGCAATAGCACCCGCAGGTGGTGCAAGCATAGAAGCAAAGGACATAAACTGACCAGAGAGCATACCAACTGACTGCATCATCTTTCCTGTTTCTTCTCCTAGTTTATCTCCAAGCATAGATGGTGCTGTGAATGCTGCCATTGATACCAATTGCCCACCCATCATTCCTGCCATTTGTTTTTTGTCACCAAACATACCCATTTGACCAGCACCTGCATCTGGTTTCTTTCCTTTGTCCGTTCCTGTACCACTACCCATGTAGATTCCTGGCAGACCGCCGCCCGTTCCTGTACCACCTGAACGGGCACCTTGCCCTGTTTCTTGCATGGCATCTTGTCCTGCACGATGCCCATCAAATGATTCATCAAAAGCAAGTTCCATTTGCTCACCAACATTTCTTGCTTCCCTTACAGGTGCTTCTGCATTCTCACGAATACCCTGAGCAACACCCTCTGCGGCTTTCTCTCCTGATCTTGCAGTTGCACGAGATGGAGATGCTGCCTCTAGTCCTTGATTTGCCGCCTCTTCTAGACCAGATGTAACTTCTAGCATTGCCAAGTCTGGTTCTGCTGACCCTTGCCTAATTCCTTCTGCAAGTGCATCAATTGCACTTACTCCCGCCTCCCTTGCACGGGCTTCAATCTTTGCAACATCTTCGGGTCCAAACATGCTATCAGCAATTGCTCGTATTTGTTGATCTACATTTTGTGCTGTTGCTGTGGGATCTCCGCTTGCAGCAGAATACTTTTTACCCTTGCTGCTTGACTCATCAAAGTATGTTCTAGTGTATGTGTCATCAAAAACAGGATCGCCTGCTGCATCTCTAATCTCCCACTTCTTTCTTTTTTCAAGACTGTATCCTTCTGGCAATCCAGAACGACTTGTTCCGACTACAGCCTCTCTCTTTATGTCGCCACTTCTTCCTTCACGAGAACGCATAACAATTCCAGTAGCCTCTTCAATCTCTGCAATTTCTGCTTCAAGTTCTGCTTGTCTTGCGGCGTCGCCATCAGCAATTGCTTTTTGTAGTTGCTTGTCTGCTTCTAGCAATCTATTTGCGTCATCTTGAATATCTTCTGGAACAGAGACTTGTGCCCTTCCTGTTGCCCCTGGTTGAGTTAGAGTGTCTACTAATTTTCCTGCCCCTGATTCCCTCATATTTCTTTGCACAATATCAGACATCTCTTGTTCTGTTACTGCTCTACCGCCTGGACCCTGACTTGTATCAGAAGCCGCTTGTTGTAGTTCCTGTTTTACTTTTTCATGCGAATCATCAATTGCACGAATTGTTGCAGCATATTCTTCTGCCGATAGTTCCCCCTTTTCATACAGGGCAGTTGCCTGATCTTTAAATGCTGCTTTTGATTTTTCTGAATCGGCGGTCCATGATGTGAGCCAACTTTCTGCATTCATTGGTATGCCGCTTCTTGCTCCTTGGTTTGCTCCACCAGGAAGATATGATGTAAAGTCAGATAACCTTTCCACACCAACCCCTACTCTTGAATCACTTACACCTCCTTCTTGAATAAACTTTTCTGCTCGCCTACCCTGATCTCCACCCAAACCCTGTGTTACAAGTTCATCAATATGCACTACAACACTATCTGCAAGGTGAGCATTTTGTGCTGTTGGCGATGTTGTAAATGGTCCCTTATTCCCTGCACCAGCATATCCCCATTCTTTTAGAACCGGCATCAACTCTTTCTTTGTTGCCTGCCCAAGTACCGTTCCTGCTTTTTGTGCTGCCGATACAAGAATATCTTCTGCTCTCTTTCCATCAAACCCAGAACCAATTGCATTGTTAATCATCCTTTCTACTTCTGGGGTATATCCTGTGCTAAACCCACTCACAGCACCAGAATTAAGTGCCTTGAGGAATCCACTATGCTTCTGCGACTGTTTCTTATTGATTACATATTCACCAGGAGTCAATAGTGCAGGGATCTTATCTGTATTGCCTGATCCTGGAACCCTGCCGCCCGTTGCAAAACGCATTGGCATACCAGGCATCTGCCCACCAGCGGGTACACGAGACATGGAGGCAACGAGACGATCATAGTTTGTTGCAAGTTGTGACACAATTGCTGACTGTGTTTGTAGTGTTGTGCTTAGTTCCATTTGCTCTGTGTTTAGTTGTGCTGCTGCTTGCTGTGCCCCGATTTCTTCGGTAGACATATATTTAATGCCAGTAGCATATTCACGCAACCTTGCCAAACCATTTAGCATTGTGCCGACAAAGTTACCTAGCAAACCAATGAGCATAACAAATCCAGGAACAATAATACCTAACACACCAGCAATAACAACACCCGCCTGCTTGATTGTGTCGGGTAGTTTATTGAAGAAGTCAAGCAGTCCACCAAGTTTCTCAATTACTGGGGTAATGACAGATGCAATCAACTGTCCAATAGGTGCAAGAGATGCTTGTAGTTTTTGAATTGATGCATTCAACTGCATAACAGGAGATTCTTCTAGAGTATTTAACTCATCTTGAGTAATGCGTGCAAGGTCTGACGCATTCATTCCCATTAACTCAAGAGTCTTTGCTGCTTGCGACCCTTCTTTGTTAATGTTGTTAAGCAGGGCACCCATGCGAGCAAACTGACGCTTACCAAATACATCAGATAGCAACTGCTGTTGTTGCAAGTTGGACAAACTTTCCATTTCCTTTGCAAGTGACTGTACCATTCCAAGCACATCACCTTCATTTTCTGCAACAAGTTTGTTTAGATTGATACCGAACTGTGCTGCCGTTTCGGTTGCTTGTCGTGTAGGGGTAATCAAACGAGCAAGAGATGTTTTGAGAGAGTTTGCCGCTTCGTTTGCATTAATACCACCCTCACGCATAGCAACCATAAAGACTGCTAGGTCTTGAACATCGCCACCAAGACCTTGTACCGCTGTTGCGGTAATGGGAATGGCTTCTGCCATGTCTTGCATAGATAAAATAGTTTCATTCTCAACTGCGTTGAGGAAGTCAAGAGATCCACTTAGATTGTCAACACTAACACCAAATGCAGAGTTTAAGGAGATGACGGTGTTAAGTGCTTCTGCCTGGGTCATCATACCCAAAGCAGCCATTTCTGTTGCTCTTGTTGTTACCTGTGTCAAATCGTTACCGGAAAAACCAAGAGCAGCAGCATCAGCGGCAAGGGCAAGAGTTTCTTTTGCTGTGAAACCAAGTGTGGTTAATTCTGATGACAACGCAACAATTGAATTTGTTACTCTTTCTGTTTCTTCTGCCGATGTTCCAAAGTCGCCATAAACCTTCTGCAAATTAACAACCTCTCGGCTGATGTCTCGGAATGACTTGAGAGCAAAAGCACTAAAAATAGTAAGAGGAACGGTAAAACCAACCATCAACTGACGGCCTGCCCATTGCATATTCTTACCCCAGTTGAGAACAGAGGTTCCCATCTGATCAATTGTGCGAGTAAGGATTGCAGATCGTTGAGCAGCGACAGCCATATCCATATTGAATCCAGCCATCTGACCGCCCTTGAAAGCAGTCATGGCTCCGTCTGCTTGTTTTCCTAACAGGGTATATTGTGTTCCAAGTTCAGCAGCATTACGTCGGGCCAATTCCATTGTGGCGGCATTGCCCTTCATTGCCCCTCGTACATTTCCAAATGCTTGACCCATTTTGAGGGTGCCACCCTTAGAAAGTGTTTTGTTTAGTCTGCTTGCCGCACCCTCTACCTTTACTATTTCCCCGTGTACGCCCTTGAGTTGTGGCAGGATGTTGCCAACACCAAGATCCATTGTGCCACGCATATTATTTGTCATGGACTTGTTGAGGAGATTCATTTGCTGCTGCAAAGCGGCAAGTTGGGCTTGTGCTTCCTGCGTGGAAACATTAACCCTAATATTGGCGTTTACGTCACTCATTTATCAAGCATCTCCTGTGGTTATTATACCACATCAGGCTCTAGCCCAAAGGAGATTTTGGTGCATTTGGATCTTTGTGATGTGCTACTCCGTAATCCATATCTTTACCTATTTGGAAACCTTTTCTTGCTCCATAACTACCTTGTAGGGCGAGGATATCGTTAGCATCTTTTGCCATACCGCCAGAGAATACACGAGCCTGAATGTCCTCAAAGGTAGATGCTTTCTTGCCTTCTACTGTCTTGGGTGGTTTTTTATCTCTACCCGTTTGTTTATCAAGGTCAACGCCTTGCATGGCTGCCGCAAATTTTTTCTCACTATATTCTTTTTCACGCATGGCTTCAAGAATGGCTGTTAATTCAGCCATGCATAAGTTATCTTCTAACTCTTGGAAATCCTTCCAGATTCCTAGAAGGAAGACTTCGGACTCAATTTCAACGAGATCTAGTTCGTCCCAGGTAGTCCCGCCGCTGGGTTTCCCGTATCATCAAACTTAATGCCTGATGCGGCTTCGACAACCTTGTATACGGAAGGTAGGTCAATTGAATCCTCAAGACGCTCACGATCTGTGGCGAGGTCAGGAGCATACTGTTTCATAGCAATCTGAACACAATCAAGCAGGATGTCCATGCTCTTGTCATTGTCGTCTGCGACCTCTGCTACCTCGCCAAACTTCTTCATAAACTCACGGAGTAGGGAGATCTTGAGAGGACGCATCTTAACCTTGGTGCCGTCTAGCAACTCAATTTCAATAATTTCATAAACTTGTGTAGCCATTTATTATCCTTATTCTAGTAGTATGGGCTTTTGCCTATTACTATTATACCACATGACGATGCCCCCGTTTTTTAGGCGGGGGCAGAGCGTCTATTCTGTTGTGTATTAAGTTATTAGCCGACAACACCCTGGAAGCCTGCTGCTGCACTACGGGTAGCAACAGGAGTGAAGGTGCGGTCAATGATGCGACCATATGAACCGTTGCCTGCGGGTAGCAAGCGGAAGTTCACATCGAATGTTGATGCTGAGTCACGAGTAACTGAGATAGTTACTGCATCCATGCTTAGTGCACGGAATGCAACGTAGATACGCTCAACTTCCTCAGAAGCCTCACAGACACCTGTACCTGGACCGACTGCACAAAGAGCACGCTCAATGGGGCACTCGCCTAGGTTACCTGAGTTGATCTCTAGGATATCGTTAGTGATAACGCCAGATCCAGGAGTCCAATGACCACCACCAGGGGCAGTTGGGTCATAGATTGGGTTCTGGGCTGGACGTAAATCTGTATCTGTCTCATCCTCAGAGATTAGAACACCTTCTGCTGCACCTACTGTGTCGCCCTCAAAGCGTGGTCCACGAGTACCAGAGTAGGTATCGGGAAGACCGCCATGAACTTCGTCAAGTAGGCTAACATTCACGAGACCACCGTTTAGATCACGGGGAGAAGCAGCAATTGCGTAGAGAAGGTTCTCTAGTGTTGCTTCTGCAAAGGTTGTGTTTAGGGTGACCTGCATACCCTGCTTGAAAATCTTAGCAGAGTCTAGCAACTGGTCAACCTCAACCTCACCGAAATCTGGTGTGATTGTAATCTCCATGCCGTTTTGGGTGTAACCAACGTTACGCCAAGCGTGTGGCCCAACGGTGCTTAGAGTGTCCTTGTATGATGCTGTATCAACAAAATCGGGCATGTCGTCAACGCCATCCTTGGGATCAACAGGGCCGTTAGCCTTGATGAATAGTGCTGCTGCACCAACGATGATGTTGTTCTTTTCGCCTCTTTCGTATGCCATATTTATTTCACCTCTTTTTGTAATGTATTGGAGATATACACTACTTGGTGCGTTTCCTCAGGTATTATTATACCATGAGTTTTTGGGCCATGCGATCATTGTAGTGATATGTGGTATCAATGATGAATTTAGTTACATAGAATTGGCTTGTTGCGTAGTTTCTCTGTGCCCCAGAACTTGAGACCTGTGTGGATGTCTGGAACAAACGGACATTATGAAAGAAGATTCCATAATCCTTCCACGCAGAATAGGCATTGATTTCCTTTGCTACATCGTCCATCTCATCAAGAATGTATTGGAAGGCACTACCCCAGATAAGAGAATCTGTAGGGTCTGCCTTGAGAGCATAGTGAACTTGCTCTTTCTTGATGGGGTAGAAGGGATTGGGATTGATAACCATCATTCGGTCATAGACTACTGATGGCTTACCATCCCAAGGACTATCTCCTGCTGCCGTTTCGCCAAGGGGAAAGAAAGGAAGAATGCCCTCATAGTCAATAACAAGGTCAGGGTCTAACTCAGCAATCTTGCTCCACAAGTAACGGTTAATAGGAACCGCTGGGGGCATGGGGACTAAATCTTTGAGAGCCATTATGCAACACCACCTTTAATTGTTAGATAGCGTTGTCCCTGCTTCATTCCTTTTGCATAGTTCATTCCTTTACCCCATCCCTGTGCAAACTCTTTTGGATTTTGCAACTCTTTAACTAACTCTTTTAGTAGTGCTTGGTCAAGGTAGTTGGTGAAAAACTCTCGTGCCGTTGCCGCAAACTGACCTGCAACATATCCACCTGGGTTTTCAATGGTCACATCATCGGTGGTAAACACCATGTCACCATCGTCACCTGTGAATGCCAACACATCACCACTACGAGGGGCAACGGTAACAGTTGTTCCAGACTCCATAACCTCTGACTTGTTTACGAATGGTTCATTTGCTGTGGGAGAAACAGATGTGCTCTGCATAAACTCTGTAACAAAACGAATGGATTGCTTACCTGAGAATGCTTCAATGCGGAACAATCGTGCTTTATCCACACCTGTTTGCCCCCATTCGTACATGTGGTGTAGGCGATCAGGGTCAAGGCGTGCTGTGGAATCAAGGTATTTGTAGAATGCTTCTTTGATAACTTCTGCAAGTTGTTGGTTGAATACAATTTCATTGCTCTCTACCCCCGCCAAAAATCCACGGGAGTAGTCAATTGCTTCCTTCATTGTCCTGTTAAACTCAGTCATATCCACATTTATCATCGGGGCATACCTCCAAACTCAGGTACATTGATAATGCTCATATCACGACGTTCCAATAGCAACTTGTAATATTCAATGTTACCAAATGGGTCAATGTAAGGGTCAACATTCATTACGTCAAACATAATAGCGGTGCCGTCTTCATTTGTGTGTAGTTGTTCTCCTGAGTTCTTATCCACAATGCCTGTAATCATTAGGTCTGAGATGGGATGATAGTTTCCATATACATCTAACCGTGGATCGTCGGGGAACTTAAACCTGCCGTTCAACCTTTTCTTATATTCAAATTCTCTATCCGCTGAGAGGTCTTGGAGATTTACGGTGCCCATGACGTTGAAGTAGACAAATTCAGCGTTCCTATCGTAGCGATAGACCTTCTCTGCCTCACCGTAGATGTTCTGTCCCGCCTCCTGCATTACGTTAGCGTAGTAGGGAACACCAAACTCATCCTGGGTCATAATGGTTTCGCCCATAGGATCAACAGTAGAGTTAGGAGATGTGTATTCTGCATACCACACCTGGCAAGTCATAATGTAAAGTAGTTTATCAAAGGGTGGCCCCAACATTTACAACACCCCAAGACGGTCAATCGTGTTTGCCTTATCTTTCTTGTACTTGTCTAGGATGGCATCAACGTAGCGATCACCTGTGGAGTCGTTTGCGTTAGATGCTGATGCTGAGAAACGCAACTTAAACTGATCTGTGGAGTATTCTGTAACACCTGGGGGAAGCATACCCACATTGGGGAATCCACCGCTGGGATTCTGTGGATCAAATAGATCCTTTAACTTGTCTGCCGCTAGTGTAATGTCTGCGGGTAGTGTGGAATATCCACGAGCCACAAGGAAGATGTAGTGGAAGTCCTTGGGGAAGAAAGGACGTTGCCAATGCCAGTTAAGTTGTCCATATGAATCAGACTTAGCATTCTTGTATTTCACCTGACGAGCAGCAAGAAGTTTGCGTTGGTCATTAATGTAAGCATAGTAATCAGGGCCAGTTAGAGGATCTCCACCTGTACCTGGATTTTTACCGATGGTAATAGATGTCTTATCCTTAGACATCTCGTAGGGGTAATGGTTATCTCTCACTAAGTTGCCGTCAATATCATACTTAGAGAAAAGATGGGTGTTGTTTTCATACCCCTCCAACACCTCACGGGTGAACGCACGGGTTGGAAAGAAGTCTGTGCCTAGTCCCAAATCCTCAATCCAATCCCGTTCGTAATAGAAACCGCCTGTAATAGAATCAATAAGATAGCGAATGATTCTTTCTAGTTCTACATCCTCAGGATCATCTAGATCTACCACCCAAAGTGGGCGACGAATGTAGAGGTCTTCAAGGAAGTCTGTCCTGTCGTCATTCCATGTTGTTTGAACAACACCATCCTTACGAATAGTGATGACGTAATCCTCGTCATACAAAGCAAAAGGGTAGACAGGCAAAACAACCTTGATCAAGCCATCTACGTCAGACCGAATGAAGGCAGCAAATTCTGTTTGGTTATTAGCAATAACAACATCATACTGCTCATCTGGAAGTGCCCCTGGGATTTCAAGCACAAGAGGCAAAGGTGGCTGACGTAGGATTTCCATTACCGATTGCCGCCTCGCACAAGTTGTCCAGGCTTAATACCAGCAGCCATTGCACGCTCTAGTTCTTCTTCACTAGCAGGACGCACATCAGGTAGGCGAACCCACAACTCAGCCAATTCACGCTTGACGATATTGTATCCTAGATCCAACTTACCTAGTTGAGATGAGGAATACTTGCGGGTAGAGTAAATGCATACCCGATTGTCCTTGCGTGTTGGGGTTTGAGGATCTACCTCAGTAGCCATTACACGTTCAATCTTTTCTTGCTCTTCTCGTGCTACCCTTGCATCTTCTGCACGAGATCCAACAACTGCATCTGCGTTGGAGTCTGCAACGAAGTCTTCAAATGCGTTTGGCTCCTGCACGGTTTCACCTGTTGCTTCCTCTAGGATAGCAACGATGTCTGCCTTCTTAGTTGCACTCTGCAACTTGATCTTGTTTTCCTTAGCGTATGTCCGTAGTGCCTTGATAGACATATCATTAAAATTCATAGTTTTCTCCTTCACTACTATTGTGTCTATTATACCACAAATGCTTGAAGGGGGAGGGCCGAAACCCTCCCCCTACAAATGTGCGTGTTTCCCTTATGGTGTTGGGACAATTGGTGTTGCGAGGTAAGAAACTGCGTTGAGTTCCTCCCAGGCGACACCGAAACGCATGAACACGGTGTACTCAATGGTGTCCTTTTTAGCAACATATTCACGGTTGACCGTGATATCCCGCTGGATACCCCAGATACGGTTTTGTGGATAAGTAAGTTCCACACGATTTTCTGGGAAGTAAGGAACCTCAAGAACTGGAACACCAAGAACACGAGTAGCCTGTGGGCCACCGAACTCCTGTGCTGCACCTCCGAGGTATGCATTTGCATACTCGTAGGAAGCAGGCCATGCACCTGTGTTGGTGCCTGTTCCATTCTGCTTTACGATCTGAGCAAAGGTATCGCTACCTGCGTAGAAACGTAGACCGTTCTTGATTGCACGGTACTTGCGTGGCATTGCTAGGATGATCTCCTGCATAACGCCTGGACTAAAGTCTGGTCCACAAATACCTGGTGGGCATGGTGCTGGGGTTCCGTCATACTCGTTAGAACCACCACCATCATTGACAAAGCGATCATATGTTCCTACTGCACCGCTTGTATCGGTTGCGTAAGCAAACTGGCTTAGTTCTGTGCCTGCATCAGCAAATACAGGTGGGACAGCGGCGTGAGAGCCTTCGTCTACCTGCACACAGAAACCATCCATGATCTTGAGGAAGTTGGCATCAATACCTGTTTCGGTTGTGCCCATGTCACCATTAATGGCGAGATCCTCAATGTCATTGGCAAATGCTGCTGTCATCAAGCGAACTAGGTGGTCTTCTAGTGCTGCACCTTCGATGTTATCTTCAAGTGCCTCAGTTGAAACCTCCCAGTCTAGACGCAACTTCTTGGTAGATAGATCCACCTTAGAGAAAGTTGCACCAGCATTCTTGTAAGTGCCGTCAGCCTGTGCTGCTGCACGAACAACACGCTCACCAACGTTAACCTTCTCAAGTTCCATTGTGTTTGCACGCATTGTAATGCGACGACCGTCCTTTGCTAGAACGGTACCGTCCCAAACGTAATCAATGAATGAGCGGGACTGCTCTGGGTTGAGAATGCCACCTCCTGCCTGGCCTGATGGGGCAATTGCAAGTTGTGGATTGTCTGAGCCTAGGAATAGGTCATCGGACTGACCGAGGTTGCCATAGTTCTGGGCATTACCATCGTTCATGCGACCAACGCCGCCAACTGCGTGAACACCAGAAGCGTGACCAATCCAAGCGTCACCTGGCTCTGCGGGGACACCACCATCGGTAGCACCGCCGCCGACGGGTGCCTGCTGTCCAGCAGGATCAATTGCTGCACCCTCCCAAACGGTTGTCTTCTCAACAGAAGCAGTTTCTTCTGTTTTCTTTTCGTCTGACATAATTCTTTTCACCTCCGTAATTTTTCCTGTAATTTAGAATAGGTCGGACTTCTTGAGGAAACGTCCACCCCATAGTGATTTCTCAGCCATTTCTGGCTGAACCTGCATGATTTCTCCAAAATCAGCAGACTTGCGGAAAGCAGTTTCTTTTTCTACTGCGTCAACACGCTTTCCAAACTCTTGATCTGTTGCCTTTAGTGAAGTAAACTCGCTGTTAAGATGTGCAAC